>Ga0126342_10018733_pt1 | contig 11833 bp, 9 predicted proteins | sample Cyp1metagenome_FD_92528 | JGI IMG/M metagenome (GOLD analysis project Ga0126342, IMG submission 92528) | Coral microbial communities from Lord Howe Island, Old Settlement Bay, Australia - Cyphastrea 1 metagenome | ecosystem: Host-associated > Invertebrates > Cnidaria > Coral ... | reverse complement strand
TAGTAGTGGTAGTAGTGGTAGTAGTGGTAGTAGTGGTAGTAGTGGTAGTAGTGGTAGTAGTGGTAGTAGTGGTAGTAGTGGTAGTAGTGGTAGTAGTGGTAGTAGTGGTAGTAGTGGTAGTATAGTCGTCGTCGTAGTCGTCGTCGCAGTCCTAGTCGTCGTCGTTGCCGTAGTATATATATTTGAATATACAGTACATAAATATTATAATATAATATATATATAAAAATATTATATTATATTATATAATATATCATATATATAATTATATATATATTATATATTATATATATATTTAAAATAAATATAATATTATATGTAATTTATGTAATTTTTACTGTACTCGGGAAACATCAATCATGCAAAATGTGGCTGCAAATGGAATAGTAATTGAAACCACCATGCCGCCTCGTCTCTTGCTGCAATCTTTCAACACCAGTCGACGATCTTTCTTTTTCTTCTTCTTTGTTCTCTTGCCATTCCCCTTCTTCTTCTCAGATCCAGACTTTTCCTCTGATTCAGACACTGGCTCAGGCTTCCTCAGCAGCTCAATCTAATCTGCAGCTACAGTAATCAGTGATCAGTCATCACTGTCAGTGTCAGTATCTACATCATCTACTGTCAGTGTCACTGATCGACAACAGCAACAGCAACAACAACAACAACAACTACTACTACTGCTACTACTACTACTACTGCTACTACTACTACTACTTCTACTACTTCTACTACTACTACTACTACTACTACTACTGCTGTAACTTTTTTTCTCCAATTGCATTGTGCATTCGAGCAGCTCAGCATTCAACTTCTGGTGCCGCAAAAGAACACTGGACAAAAAGCTTTCTGCTGACATCTTTCGCCAATTCTTTCCGCACCCCAAATGATCTGAACTCTGTGTGAAGCTCTTGTTGATACGGTGGCTGCACTCCATCTTGAATATCCCAAGCCTAGCGCTTTGCCCCGTAGTGGAAGCCACTTTGACGAAAGCATGGAACGCCTGCAAAGAGACTCAAACAAATTTGTACCTGTACCTGGGATCAATATCATTAATCTGATAATCTGAAATCTGATCAATCTGATTCTGATCATATGTTTCCCTGCATGCTGGCTGCATCTGAATCAGACCCTGCAAATGCAAATGACTGACTGACTGACTGACTGTAACTGTAACTGAGTCAATTGACAGCGGGCTCATTATCCATGGACTTCAGGACAGCTTGGAGTGGCCGTCCATAGCCCGGATCCAGGCAGCAGCTGCTCATAGACATAAAGGTTTTGAAATCTTCAAAGCCTGTGGGTCGGTTTGACTCTGACGGTTTGGCTAGGTGGTGTGAGAATGTCATGTAGACAGTAGACATTGTGACTTGTGACATAGAAATAGAATAGAAAACAAAGTTGAACATAGAGAGACAGAGCCAGCCTATGACAGCCTATGATCTCTATGTATGTGATATTGACTGACATGACATAGTCTTAGTCATAGTCAGAGTCAGAGCCATAAGTCATAGAGTCATAGGCCATAGGTGGGTCAGTGACTGTGGTCTATCATCTATCCTTTATGATTAATTTATGCTTCATGCTGCAAAGCAAAAGGCACATCACAACACAAATCAGACTGCCAGGAAACAACAAACCTCTTTCTTCCCTGCTGCCGCCAGAAGATTCATTGGACTGTGCTGAAGTGGTTTGTGAAGCCTGTCATGTGATCAGCAAGCCGCAAGCCAGTGACCAGGGGGATCAAATGAGCAGGTAAATGAAATATAAATAAAATACTATGATGAAAAGAAAAAATAAAATATAAATTTAAATTTAAATTATATAAATAATAATATACTAATTATGAATCATAATACATTTATTATTTATTTAATTTATTTATTTTGTTATAGTCCAATTTCAAATTTCTATTTCATATATCTGAATCTGAATCTGAGTTGAATCTGAATCCTATCATATATGCCACGTCCGTTATGAATGATCATCGAATCATATGGAAGCAGCATGTGACTGGCAGTGCGGCAGTGCATGCTATGGGCCTGCGCCAAACAGATGCAGCTCCTAATTCAGGTCGGTCGGTAAGTCTGTCATGCAACTAACTGTCTCAAGTCTCAACTAACTAACTAACTGTAACTGAGTCATGTCAGTCTGTCTGTCCCTGAAGCCAAAGCATGTGCATTTGGTCACAAGACAACTCTTGCTGTCCTGATACTACACATCTTCTGCTCAAGATGTAAATGTCGTTTTCCTGTACACTTCGTCCAAACCTGACACAAGGCTATGCAGGCACAGTAGGCATTGCAGGTACAGTACTACTACAGTGTTGCAGTATGTGATGAGCAGTATGAATCCAATCTGATTCTGATTATGAGTACCATGGGGCATGAGCAGTCCAGTCTAGTCTCACTAATATGGTATTTGACAGTCATTATGAATCTGAATCTAAGCTGAATACAGTATGAGTAAGCGCAAGTCAGTATGAGTCAGAGTCAGAGTAGTGAAGCTGAAGCTGAAGCTGAAACAATAATCTCAGGTCTATATCTCAGTATCCTACAGGGAGAGCAGCAACTGCTTGAAATCTTCATCGAAAGCCAGCTCAGCCAATTGAACCAGTGAGCGCTCAGTAACTCTTCCAGACGCCCTCAGTGATGCGCAGGTTGTTACGAGTCAGTCAAGGGTCAAGAGCAGTATTAGTCAAGAGTCAAGAGATTCATGAAGAAGAATCAAAGAAAGTCAGAATCAGAAGATCACTGATGCTTACTCAGGCTGAAAATCCAGAATGACTGTGACTGAGACTCAAACCACTCGGGGAAACCATGAGAACCGTCTGAAGCTTCTGACTCGCTCAGTTGGAGACCTGACGTGTCAATCAGTCAGTCAAGTCTGTCTGTCTATCAATCAATAATCAATAATTGTCAATAATAATCTATAAACTGTCCATAATGTCTAGTCTAGTCTAGTCTAAAAAATATATAAGTCTACAGTCTACAAGTCTAGAAGATAATGTTTCATGTTTCTGGTCTGGTCGACGACTGCTCACTGCTCACTCCTTTGCTGCTGGCTGCTGATGCTGCAAAATCGAAAATAAATCAACGGCAACCAGCAACATTGAAAACATGTGACTCTGAGAATGATGTGACTGACTGACTGACTGACTGATTGATGCTTATTTTAACTTATGATTCTGACTTTCGACAACCAAACAGATATTCTGAGAAACTCAATCAAGGGCTGGGCGTCAAACTGTCTGAGTTGAACAGGTACCTCCGACAAAGCTCTTTGAGATCTTGTTCCTCTGTATCCTGGCTGTCACACCTCAGGCATGCATGTGCAATTCTGTCATTGTCACCTCTGTGTCTGGCGGCTGATGTCATGGCTTTGACTCTGACTCTGACTGTCCCTTCAGCTTAAGCCGAAGCTGCTAGTTGCTTAAGTTAAGAATTAGTCATGCATGCATGAGTCATGAGTCAGTAGTCATGAGTGAGTCATACGACTAAACCTACCCAAACCGAAACTGTGCCGAAACTCAATTAACCTGACCTGACCTAACCTAACCGTAACCTATGTTGGAAGCTGACAATCATCTAACATCTGGATCTGGGTTCCCTGCTCATGGCGCAGGATATAGAAAAGCAAGTTCCGGACAGGCCGATTCAATTCCATCAGCAAGAAAAGTTTCAAAGGTGTGGCTTCATCGCTCGCCCTAAGTTGAGTCAGCCAAAGTCGGGGTCATATGGCCAGTACTACGTACCTACATATGTTACATAACATACATTACATAACATACTAGTTACTAGACTACTAGACTGGACTATACTGACTAGACTGACTAGACTATACTAGACTAGACTAGACTAGACTAGATTGGACTATACTGTACTATACTATACTATACTGTACTGCCATGCCAAGTGTGGCACAGTAACGGTATCAATTGACTGACTGACGACTGACTGCTCTCAGTTATCAGTTATCGTCGTCGTTATCATTATTTATCATCAGTTATCTGAGACAGTATCTGAGTTATCTGAGTCAAACCTTTAAGTCTGAGTCTGAGTCTAAGACTGTCTGAATCTGAGTTGCTGACCACTCTGAGAGCTTGTTTCGTCTGGTACGTTGTTGAGCTTGGAAGGCATCTGAGTCAGATTGCTGCACCTCATTCTGTCTCAGTGACAGTCTCAGCTCGCCTCTAACTGAGCCTAAGCCGAAGCTTTAAGTCAGCCCGTTGCAGATTGAATTAAACTGTAATCGAAATTGTACTTGTAGTTGAACTGACTGACTGACTGAGTGACTATTCGAAAATGGTGTTCATTGATTTTGATTGGATCGATCATCTATCTGTTCAGGTCCTTATCTGTCTATCTAATTGCAAATCAAAAGTTTAGGCCCCGGCATCTGCGTCTTTGTCGGTAGCCGCAGAATTTGCTTTGTCTTGATCTTTTGCCGCCAAACACTTGAAGAGGGGTTTCAAGAGTCCAAGGCATAGGGAAAGTGACAAAGCAAACTGAGCCACACTGGCAACTCCAGTCCATCTGCTTTGTGCGGGCTTGCTTGGCTTACAGGATAGAAACAAATGCCGATACAAGATCGTCAAGTGATCTGCAACTGCCTGATGGAGTCTGTTGCACGCTACTTGGTCCTCCAGTGCCTTGTCCTCCACGTAGACAAAAATATTGTCTGCAGCCCAATCGCTGTCGCCAACCAGCCTTTCATGGCAGCAGTGTCCACCAGGCTGAACTTAAGAACAAGTACAACAGTGCAACTCAGTACAACTTACAACCGAGTAATATCATTGCGAATCTAAAAGTATCTAAATAAAATAAAAATATAATATAGTCCTGAGTCATGATGTTTTATTTAAAAAATACAATATATAATATAATTATTATCATGTATCAATATCACATATCATACTAAAATTTATAATATTTGATTATTTGATTATGATATGATATGAATCTGAAGTAAATCTGATATGATCTCTGAAGTGACAAGCCTGAGAAATTCCGCTGCAGTCTCCCACACTGCACTCGGCTTGCTGGCTCCACACTGCTGCTGCGGTTGCTCCATTTGATTCAGATCAAAATCTTCTGGTATCTTCCCCAAAGTTGACAAAATGTGTTGATTCCGTTTCAAATTCTCCATAGCAGCATCTGGTGCGCGTGATGACATTGGTGCCAAGACAAGCTTTTCTGAAATCAATAACTCCAATGATTTTTGCAGCAAAGTCCATGTTGTTGCACCACCCATCTGGTTCCCAGTTCTCACTAAGTTTGTCAACAAAAACGGTTGTCTTTTGCGTGGTGGTGCATTGTTTTGCTGGGGAGGATTGTCACTGCTGCCATCACCTACATTGCCCTTGCCGCCACGCCCTCTCCCTCTTGCACGGCCACGCCCCCCGCGTGCTGGCTCTGGTGTTGCAACAACTGGTGCCGGCTCTGACTCCTTCCTTGCCCAAGAACAGGGCAAGTCCTGAAACGATTTCAGATTTCAATTTCAGTTTCAATAAAATTCAATGGATGATTGATGTAAGCTAAATTCAATTTTTAAGTAGCTCAGCTAAGTGTCTAAGTCGGTCGGAGTCTACAGTCAGAGTCTGAGATTTTCAGATGATCAGCCAGCATTATATAGTAGCATTACTACAGCAGTAATATCATTGCATGATCAGGGTGTCAAGGGAGGCATCAGGGTGTCAAGTGTCAATGTCCAAGGTCATTAAAACACAAATTCAAAACTCAAGTCTCAAAACACTGGGCAGAGTCACATCGAAACTTTGAGAACCGGGCCAAACGAAAGGTTTGGGCGCTGGAGCATAGATGCACTGCATGGCACTGGCAAGTGCATTCAAGAACCTGGCAAGTGCATTCAAGAACTTGAAGTTGGCATCAGTAACTTTCACACCTCCCAACAACTACAAAGTTCAAAGAAGAACGGAGCAGAAAACAAAATAGCAGCCAATCAACTCGACTAACGACGACTCAGCAACACAAATAATTTTGATTGATGATCAACATTTAAGAAATGCCAAAGAAAATGGTGGAATAAGAATTGTGAATCATCTGTCTGAAAATGATTTTTCTGAATCAGAATCCTAATCAAATCATACATGATCTGATCTGATCTGATCAAACGATGAAACTGAGTAATGGAATCTTAATCGAATCCTGAAAGCAAACGGTGGTGAAGGCACATCTGATGGCTGATTCATGGTGTGATACCAAGGCAAACCCAATCAGCTAAGGCAAATTGCATCTAAGATAAGTTAAGTAAGTCTCACACCAATGTCTTGGCAGATGAGCGCTTCGCCACCTGAAACGTCTGAGTCTGAGTCTGTACTGTACTGTTGTACTGTTTGTAGACCATAGAAGTAGAAGTTGTAGAAGATACTGTCTATAGTAGCCTCTGTAATGTATGTACTGTACTAGTATGTACTTGTATGATATGTTAATAATAATGTCTGTATACATGATATATTATATATGATATAATCTGTAAGTTCTGTAAGTGTCTGTAACGTATGCCGTATGCCGTATGTCACATATGTATGTATTATGTATACATATGTATACTGTATGATACTGTATGATGATTGATGATTGATGTATGTAACAAATTCTCTGGTTCAATGTAAGAGGCTCATTGAAAATGAAGTTGAAGCTGCGGCAGCAGCGCCTCATATTTCTTGATGAGGACATTTGACAAAGCACCATCTGCGACCAGTATCACAATGTGAAACTGCGCGTTGTCCACCGCTTCTGACCTATTCATGATTACAAGAATTGAATGAGTGGCTCTTGAATGACAGAGTCAGAGTCAGAGTCAGTAAAAAAAATCAAACGACCTCTCTTCATTGCAGTACTGAATGAGGTTGAAAACTGAAATTGATAGTTGACGCCAATGACATCACTGAAGTGAAATTCAAATATAGTAAAATTTGACAGTCAAACAGTCAGACTCAGACTCAGGCATCAAACCACACTGAGAACCTGAGAACCCACACCTTTTGGATGCAAACAATGGCATCCATGACTCCAAAGAACTCCATATTGCCGATGCCGTTAGTCTGTGTAGACGGACCGGAGGCACAATGATTGGCTCCTGGTTTGGACCGGTCCCATGCAACTGATGTGAATCATGAATTCTGAATCACTGTTTGTCTCTGAATTCGAAATCATCAACTGACAATTGACCACCAATCAGAATGGTTCAAAGAAAACTCACACACATACATAAAGTTACACACATATCACTTCACTTCAATTGAAAACTACATTCCTTCCATTCTATCAAGTTCTACGCTCAACGGCTCGACGAAAACTGGTTTCAACTTCAACTTTCAACTGCTCCATTACTCGATTGTTTCCGCTCAACGACACAACTCTTCACTGCTGCTTGTAGGAGACTACAAGCTAAGGCTAAGGCGCCTAAGCCTATTCTGGTGGTAGCCTAGGCCCAGGCATCTGAATCCGAATCAGAATCTAATCTAGAGTAATGTACCGAGTCACCAAAGAGCATCTGCTCAGCTCTGTTCTGCACAGGTGTCTGAAATAGACTGTGACTTTGACCAACAGCCCCCCAGATTGCAGTAGCGGCGTAGCGGGCCAACCAAATTCTCAGCAACTGTGCAACATGATGGAATTGTTGACAATAGATTGATAGATAATAGACGATCTGAAAAAAATATAATATTATATTATATATATAAAAATATATAAATATATCATAAAACATACATAATCTATAATTTCTATTTCTACTCTATATTATATAAAATAATAATTATTAAATTATATAATTATATTATTATATTATAATATAATATAATAATATAACAATAAAAATAAAATGATTTAGATTTAGATTAATCATCAAATTTAACAACTAACAAAGCAATCAACAATCATCAGACAGCTGTTGTTCAACAAATGCTGGCTGGCCCAATTTTGGCTTCTTTGGGTCAGGGCAACCCATTGCCGATTCCACCAATGGAGCCTTTTCTTTCCATTGGCAATGTACCCTCATATGACGACTGCTACTGCTACTGTCACTCATCTGGGGCGTAGTGACGGTCTAGCCTAGCCGCTAGCCTGATTACCTCACTCAGTCACATGTCATTGCCAAAGTAGATCGTGATCGAGTCCTCACTTTCCATGACCAGCAAGGAGTCACCGGGACCTTCTGCCGACCCACTGATGTTGCCATTTGTGGCCTCATTGCTGTGAGACTTCGGTGTCTTTGTAGTGCCTGAAGTAGACAAACCACGGAGGGCTCTCTCAAAATCAAAACCATGGCTGGACGAAGAAGCATTGCCACTGCCATGGGAACCAGCAGTTTGGCGGGAAGAACTTGGCTTCGCTTTCGGCTTTCCCCGAAACAAGTCATCAAGAGTGCGCTGGGTAGTGCGTTTGGGCGGTGCACCAGCAGAATCCTTGACCTCGATCTCAGCATCTAGCAAATCCTCCAGGTCAGGCTCTGCATCCAAAGGCCCAAAGATTCTCAGCATGGCTTCTTCTTCTGAGACACTGCCCAATGCACCATCAGAGTCTACTACCAGCCAATCATTTGAATCATCATTTGAAGATCCCATTATGGTCCACAAAGAGGCTAGGAGTCAGTCCAGGAGGCTAGGAGGCTTGAGGCTTGAAGCCAAAATGCTTACTGACTGCCATACTGCAAACAGAACTAACAGCTGCCTACTGCTGGCTACTAAGTCGTCAATAGTTGCCGACATCATATCATCGAATAGTAAATCACGGATTGTCACAGTCAGTCGGTCTGAGTCTGAGCCTATGTCATAGTCCTAGCTCCTAGCTTACTCAGAGCACTGAATCATTAGTTAGTCCGTCCAGTCAGTGAGTCGCTACTGATTCATGGATTGTGTGGGTCAGGTTTGGTTAGGTAGTCAAACCGGAGCCGGAGTCCTTGATGAAGACAAGCGCACTCCAATCTGGCGCATCCATGTCGACAACCTCAGCAAATATGGTCTACTACTGAGTCTGCTGCCATCCATATTAGTCAGTCACTTCAGTCAGTCAAACAAGCATCTGAACTTGAGTCATCTGTCGTCTATCATCCATCTCCTGAGAAGACTGTTGCTCTGACTCTTACGGATTGAGATCACGCAAAGCAAAGTAGACATTGCTACAGGCTACAGCAGTACTACAATGACTACAACCAACACCCAAATTTAGCTCTTATAATTCTAATACAATCGAATCATATCATATCATAATAATATATAATAAAACTAAACTATAAAACTAAATAATTATAAATATTATAAATTATAATTTATAATTTATAATGTATAATTGTAATTGTAATTTATCCAAAATCCATTTCTAAATTCTAAATCAGCGCCAAACCAAACCCTAACCCTAAGGGCCTAAGGGCCCCTACGCACACCTCGCCGTACTGAACCATCATGCTCCTGTCAACTGTCCATGTCAATCTCGATAGTATATTATATAACGACTGACTATGATTCTGAAACAACCCACTGCCACCGTCAATCCAATTGTCCTGTATGTCACATCCAAACACATCGAACACCGACCGGATCAATCTAATCTGGTTTGATTTGATTTGTATTAAGATTCAGATTCTCCAAAAATGATCACCAGACCGACCGTCTGAATCGAATCCAATCCCTACCATGAATTTGACTCGATTTGACTCAATGACTCATCACAATAACAGACTCACACAAAATACATGTCAGTCAAAGTCAGTGTCCTTGTGAGTCATTGCCATGTCATGTCTCAGAAAGAAGAAGTAAGAAGAAGTGGAAGTAAGAGTCAGAGTCAGAGTAAGGTAGAAGAATTTGCGAGAGACCGTGCTGTCAGTGATATCCCGCTGAGCTTCTTACATTGCAATGTTTGCCTTGCTGTCAGCTCTTCTCTTCCTGGGAAAGACGAGTCACAGTCACATGACTCATAACATAACACATGAAGACTAGACAGTACCCAAACAGACTCTGACTCTGACTCTCACCCTGATACTATGACTCTATGAGTCTATGACTATGATTCTATGATTCGTTGTTGATTTTGCTGACTGCTTCTTCTGCTAGGCCAACTTCACAATCCCAAACAAAACCCTAACCTTCACAAACAACTCAACTAACTACTAACGACTAACATGACTAACAAGCCTCCATCTCCTACAGTCAAGTCTGAGACTGAAAAAGACTGAGCATCGCTGTCAGAAGCGCCTTCCCGATATTAAGCCCTGCTCCCATGTGTGTTAGAAGAGGGCCAACCAGACCAGATTGCGCAACAATGTTCGACGCTGTCTGTTCCTGTGGGATATGAAGTGCTGGGAATTGAATTGTTGACTGTTGACTGTTGACTGAATTCAATGGGCTGTGCAACTGAAGTCTGAAGAATAAATGATAATGATTCAGATTCGAATAGTTGTTGAACATACAGCAATATCAATTCCAATTGGGTTGTCTGACTCGGGCTCTCACTGCTATGGGCTTTGGCCTCTACTGACTCTATGAGTACGATTATATAATATAGGCTCATGACTCATGACTCATGCCTAGACAAGCAGTATCAGAATCAGTGATCAGGTAATCAGTGACCCAATGACTCAAGACTCAATTCAATATTGGATTGAATGCATTCAAATTCGGTGAATCAAAATCTGTGCTAGTCTCAACTAAAACCAAGCTGAACAACAACCAACTTAGCACCTTAGCCAAACTCACTTGTCACTTGCATAGCGGGGCTCTGTTTCATCCCACATGCAGAGCTGACAGGTGATGTAGTTTTGGTCCTTCTTGGTCAGGTTGCCCTCAACCTTATCGAAACACATGAACGCATGTGAGACATGACGTTTGTGGGAAAAAACAACTACATACACCAACTTATCCCAAGCTATACAAACATACCATTTATGTCTGCTGAGTCATATTAGACTATGGCCCACGGCAATGATTCCGAAATTCTGATGATTCGCAAATGATTCGCAAAAGAAACCAAGTGGAAGCTTAGGCACTAGTTTTTTGCAGAAACCTTTTTGAAAACTTAACACCACAGTTGCCACATTGAATTTGGAGGTCTTCAAGAATCGCTCATCGAAAGATTCCTGGTTGGCTGGAATGTGGCGTGACTGCCACACGTCACAAGTAACAAAAACACCATCTACACAGGACAGTCAGTAAGTAGATAGGACAGTCGGACAGTGTTTCTTTCTACTTCTACTTCTACTTCTACTACTGTTATTTCTTCTACCTCCACAGTAGCCAGGCTACACATGTTTCAAGTGTGTTTGCTGTTCGCCTCTGTGTGTGCGTCAATGCGCAGTGTAGTTGTTTCACCCGGCTAGTGCCTTTGACAAGACAAAATCCAGCAATTAAATTGAAGATGAATCATTGATCAACAACTGATCAAAGACCAGCTTCTCCAAGCTGACGCGTCAGCAATGCGACTGGTTTACACACTAAACCAACCTTCTCGGCAACGGAACTCACTGCAGATATCAAATGTTTTGCAATCAGCGACACGTGGCTATCAGCGACCCTCCCTGGAAGAAATGAGGCAGCAATTTGAAGTTCTGCCTAGGGCCAGCTGTTGACACCTGTCTTCAGTAATTACAGCACCCAAATCATTGCACAAACAAATGGATTTGATTTGACGGGTTCTTAGTCACCCGAAGCTGGAGATTGAAAACAATCAAATATTTGCAAGAAATCAAAATTACTAAAATTACTTTACTTCGTGTGATCCCCACCATGACATTTATCGATTTGTTACTGGCAAATCTTCTGGCATTCTATCTGACATATCTTCTGGCATTCGATCTGGCATTCTATCTGACATATCTT
>Ga0126342_10018732_pt1 | contig 11833 bp, 11 predicted proteins | sample Cyp1metagenome_FD_92528 | JGI IMG/M metagenome (GOLD analysis project Ga0126342, IMG submission 92528) | Coral microbial communities from Lord Howe Island, Old Settlement Bay, Australia - Cyphastrea 1 metagenome | ecosystem: Host-associated > Invertebrates > Cnidaria > Coral ... | reverse complement strand
TCCATACATCCATACATCCATACATCCATACATCCATACATCCATACATCCATACATCCATACATCCATACATCCATACATCCATACATCCATACATCCATACATACATACATACATACATACGTAGATACATATATATATATACACATGTCTAAACCCATTTAGTTAAGTAGATCATGTTCTGCAGCTTGAACAACGAGACAATTTGCCAAGACTGAACGTGGCCGTTTCAGGTGGATGGGACTGGCTCTTGCAGGTGCTCGAATCCTGGGAGGAATTGAGCATCCAACAGGACGGATTCGTGGAATTTTCATGAATTTTCATGGTTTAAACTTCAAACATGGCAGGGAAATATTGGGAAATCCGGTGTAAATGGAGGTTTTACAATCAACACATATGGATTTCCTAGAATTTAATGAGAATATCGTGAGAGAATCAGAGATGGCCATGGGATATCCACTGTCGCTGATTTTCATGGGGATCTCACCAGAGAACTGGGGATCCAACATGGTTCATTCCGGGAGTTGCATATCCTGTGTACTGATGCATCTCACCATTTTTTCATGTTTGGCAGGCTCAATCATGATGTTTTTTTTTTCCTCCATCCTTTTCCGGTAAATCACTTTTGTGGCATAGTTTAATATGTACATTGTTGATTTCCAGGTTCATTCTAATTGTTCCGCATCCGTGTTCTTTCCATCCCCGTTTTTGGCATTTCTGTTGGGGTCTGGCACGTCATTCCCACATCTTTGTTGATTAAGTGACTTCTTTCGGTTGATTCAATGGCATAGGCTGCTTATTTCTTCAAAAACGTGTTTTAATTCCTGCCCTGGGATCCGAATACCATCCCCGTTGAAACACCACAATGGCGGCTCAATTTCTGTAAAACGGTGTAATATCATAATGTGGTGGCATGTTTTTTTAGGTTGGTGGTTTGGCACATTTTTTATCCATTCAGTTGGGAATTTCATGATCCTCAATTGACTTTCATATTTTTTCAGAGGGGTACGTATACCACCATCCAGTAAATAATTCCCATATTTTTTATGTCCCAATCCCCCATAAAGTTGGGGCCTAGATCCATTTTCGCAGCATTCAAATGGCCATGTATACCCGATTTCTCGACAAAACCATAGACATCGTATCAACTTGGTGAAATATATCCCATCTAAAGTATTCCGTAACACAACAACAGAGTTTTGTTGGTTAAATCCATCATGTTTGGAAACACCGGATGATTAAATCCCATCCAATCCCATGTTTGTTGGTTATATATATACATGTTCTATAAATTATCCCATTATATACTCAACTTCAGATTCATTAACCAAATCATTTTTTTGATACTTAAACCAACATTTTTCATCATTTTTGATGGTTACATACCGTCAAACCATCATTTTCCTTGGCAAGTGGTATGGCGCTCCACAAAAACACCCATGGTTTTTGGGTGAAACCCAGCATTTTCGGACCAACTTGATGCTTAAATCAGTTACATCCCATTAAAACCATCATTTTTCTCAGTTCACCCTGAGTTTTCACCATTTTTCCCCTGTTTTTTGGTGACACCAGGAGGGCATCCGCATGGTCTCGCAGCTCTGCAAAGGCGGGGCCTGCGGTGACGCCTTCGGCGCCCGCGTGGGCGTGGTGCTGGAGCGCTCCCTGCAGCGCTCGCAGAACGACGGGAAAGTCCTGTGCCCCGGGGGCCCCGGGGGCCCCGGGATCCGGATTTTTTTTGGATCTTCATGGGATGTTTATGGAATTTGAAGACAGTTTTTTTTGAGAGGTTTTTGGTTTCTGGATTTTATAGGATTATATATATATAATTATATATATATATATTTTATAGTTGTTTGAGGGATTTTATAGGATCTTATGGGATTTTATGGGAGAATGTTAGTAAAGCAATGCCATAAACCACCCAGATTGTGATGGTTTATAGCAGCCAATGAAAAGGTGAAAAATTGGGATGGTTTACTATTGCTTTACCAAGATTAGAAATGATAGACTAATTCCTATGAATACATATCTAGAAGTCGATCTAAAGGTCCATGAATGTAGGGATTATCCATTACGAAGGCCGCCGGTGTTACAACATGAGACCCTGCAATAGTTTTTTTTTGAGTTCGCGAAAAAAAAACACTTTTGGCGAAAGATTTAGTGACAGTTTATTCTTTTGAGGTGGTTTATCATATATTGTTTTGTTTTTCTAGGTGTGAAGTGAGAACCTTCTGAATGGAATTGCGAATGGCAGGAATAGACCCACGTACTATTTTGTAATGTGGAGCTGCAGCTGCAAGCCCGAATTCAGGGGTGCTTTTTTGGTTGATTTGCATTGACTTTTTGCTCTCTTAGTTAGCTTTAAAACTGATCAGCCAACCCAAAAAATCTTGTTTTTTCTTGACATGGTCCGGGCCATGACGGTCCACGGTTCGTGCCTGGGAAGGTACTGGGGCCTCTGGGCAGTGCAACAGCTGCATGGCGTGCAATCGCTGCTAGCCACGCTGCGGACCAACTGCGATGTCTTTAATGAGAAATCCGAGAAAGTGGTAAAGTCCACGTTGAGGTCCCTGAGCTTCTTGGCCAAAAGTGGTGGTATTCATTGCATGAAACATGGGGGGCTTTACTGCAATCAATGAATCTAATGGATAAGATATTTGGGATTTTTGATTTGCAACCAACACTTGATATCTTAGCAAATGGTGGAAGGGTTCGATTATGACAGAAGAATTGGTAAACATGTAAATGTTAGGGTTGGAAAGAAGCATGAAACATGAGGATTTAGCCATTGAATGCTGTGGTTGAATGGATATCTGACGGATTTACCACTTGTAACTTTTAACCATTTTTAACCAACGTATGATCTATGATGATCTATGATTCTATGATGATCTATGATTCTATGATGATCTGTGTTTACATGATAATTTATGATTCTATGGCAATTTTGGATTTAGGATCTGATCTATGATTCCATGATGATTCTGTGATGATTCTATGATGATCTATGATGATTTATGAACAATAGTGGATTTAGCCACCCGTTTTTTTTTTTCCAGCAGGTTCATGGGGAAAATGAAGTTTTCAGCATTTTTCAACCATGGGATGGAAGTGAGAAGTGACTCAAACACCCAGCCCAAATCGCGGGAAACATCCCATCACCAAATGCCACATCACCATCCATGATTTTCTCAGAAGTTTCCGAAAGTTCCACCAACTTTCCCATGATTTTCCCAGCCTATCATCATCAGCTCCCTCAAAGGTGAGGTTGATGGTGATGATATGATGGTTAGTCTGGGCGCTGCATCAAACATAGGGGGTTTAACCAGAAAGAGTTCGCTAAATGCTCCATCTTCCCTTAATCCCAAGTAGTGGTGCTACCTATCGCTTGTTATCTACCCCCGTTGGTAGATGATACCAACATGGAGCAGTCTTTTGATCGCTGGGATACAGATCAAGCTCCAATTCCTGGCAGCGAAGAGTTGAACACCATTGCTTCAGTAACGGGGCTTCCCGTTGATATTTTTCGTGCAAGTATAGCCATCCTGAAGTAGATAGAACATAGGAAAATCAAGAAAAACCTCAGTATGAACATCCCACATTCCATCTACCTCAGGATGATTATATCTACAAATCCAGGAAAAAAGGAGATTTCACCAACGAAAAAATTGGCATTTTTCAGGTGACCTCACTTGGGAAGATGACCAAGCCGGGCTGGTGTCGTGGCTGATTTTTCGCCTTCGGCGTCCCTATGGGGTCACTGTTCTGGCGGGGACCATGGATAAGGTTTGGTTGAGTGACTAGAGCATGGCAAATTGATGACGAAAAAGCTTGGCCATCTAAGATCTATCATACTTTCTGAATCAGATTTTTACCACCAAATGATGTCTTCAAATTTCTCCCAAGCGACCTGAAAAAAATGGCGTGGCCGTCAAGACGCGCCACCAACGAGACCTCGAAAGCACTACGACACTTGTTACTGCTGAAAAACTGGACATTTAAATCTATAACATTTAAATATATATATATAATATAATTATATATAATAATTATATATATATATATATATTACACATACATTTACCAAGCATTTTTGGGGCGTCATGAGAGATTTGTCCCTCTTTTGCTTGGTTAAATCTATGATGCAGATGCGCCGATGCGCCGCCAAGGACACGGTGGTGCAGGTCATACAGACCGTAATCTTCTGCATGCAAAAATGCCAGGCTTGGTGCCGGGTGCCGATGACTGGGGAGATGGTCCAGATGGGGATGGTCCAAGCGCCTGAAAAAATGCTTCTGGGCTTCCATCCACGACATGACTGCATTCCATCCTGGATATGAGAAGAGAATCGGGTTTGAGCATCGAGTAACCCTTAAATCCTATGTTTTATCACAATTTTTGCCATTATCAAGTGATACTTTGGGGCCCCATTCTCAAACGCACCCATATATCATATCAAGTTGATTATATAAGTTGGTCGGGATTCTATTTTCAAGTCAATTTTCTTGTCAGTTGGTTATATGATGTTATATGCAGTATCACATCAAATATATAAAATATCCCATCACATACCGATTACCCTCTGGTAAATTAACATAGACCCTGAAAATCACCAATTGTTAATGGAAACTAATCTTCCAGTTCCTATCTAGCAGGGTCTATGTTAATTTACTGGAGGGTAAACCACAGGGCTTCGGCTGAGAGAACCCCTGGAATCCCCGGAATTGATCACAGGTCTCCAGGTCTTTTTCGACCCTTCACCGGGCCTTCGAAATATGGCAGGAAATATGGAAATCCAATCCTATGGAGACACATGCATATATATATATGAATATGATTATATAATTATATGATGTTTCTGCATATTTACAGGTGTTTCCTCAGTTAGAATGCGACTGCCGTGGGGGGGGGGGCCAAACGGGCCACCATCACGCGAAGCCAAAACCGCATTCTAACTTTCACTTTAACGGTATGTATATATATATATATGTCCAAGGTGTAAATCCTTTATAACGAGGTTTGCAACCTCTTTGTTCCTGGTCCACAACTCCCACTATGTATATAAGTGGGTCGACATTGCCAACAATAACGTCATTGGCGAGTATGTAGTTGTTGTGATGTCAAACCCATTTTGCAGTGTGAACTCCATTTTTGTAGATATTACATCAAGTGATACAGTATCATATCTGCATCTGCGTGCTTAAGTCGTTAGTTTGGTCAGTGAACTTCGCATTTGTGTTTGATTCAATCTTCGCTCAACCCCGGAACGATGGTAAGCACCCAAGCTGGCAATGGAAACGCAGCATTTTCAATATAGTTATAGCTAATCTAAATCATCTAATGTGGTAAACCCAGTAATGAACCATCCCCTAAATCACCATTTTTATGGGTGTGTTTTTTTAACCATCCCTAGTCATGGTAGGTTTATGGCCAGGGTTTCCCACATTACACATGGGGGTTCGCGGTAGGAAAGCGTGGATTTGCTGAACGACAGCGCGTTCACTCTGAGCCGAGCTGCTTTGACCATCGCTGGGGAGAAGCATGAGGCGCCATGGAGACTTCGGTGGGTTTTTGTGGTCGGTTTTTGCATCGCCATTTTTGGGGGATTTCACCAGAAGTTTGGATCTAGCCATGTGAGGGGAATTTCACCGAAATTCGGAGTTCCACTTGAGGTTGCAGGAGACACAGCTGCAGCATTCCCTTTTTTTCGGGTACTTTTTGACCGAATAAGTTTGTCCAGAAATGTATATATGTGTATACCAGTATACCCCAGAGTTGCAAGTTTTACAAACAGGGAAACCTCTTTCGAACCATCATATTTGGAATTTTGGGGTGCGCAATTTTTTTGACACTCCCAGGCCATTCCTCAACTGAAGGAGGCGGGTGGCTGGTGATGCCCCCGGCAGCGTAGATGTGTTCCATTGCTATAACCGTGGTAACCTTCATGAGCTGGGATATCAATAGATATACCATCCTATACCATATATATATATACATGTCTACATTTACAGTGCACCCCCAAGCAGAATAAAGAAGAATGGCTTGTGCTCTCCTCTGAGGACTAATCCTGCGGGGGTTCACATCGAACTGGGTCTGAATCCGCACTTTGATTCTCTGTTCTGTCAGTGAAATGGGGATGGGTCAAGTTAACTATGAAATGTCCATATGACTGGGGGAATAAACATCCATTCACCAGCTGGGGTACCTAGAGAACTACGTAGGGTTTTGACTTATCGCCAAATGTTTGCATTCCGAGAATTGTCAACTCAATCGCCTTCAACAAACTCTTGTTGCTGACATCAGCATTATTTTGAGAACATTTTTTTTACACAACATCATCTACAAATTCACATTGTTGAGAAGTCTGAAGTCTTTTCAGTCAAATCTTCTCCCCTGAAAAGATGCCCTTGCTAGATTCACTTTCACATTGTTTCTCGCTTCATCCAACCATGTTTCCGGTCAAATCAACAGTTGAGCCACTTCTTGCCAGAACGTTTATACATATATATATACATATATATATATAAAAATTTGTATACTATTTTTGAAAATTGTTTGCCATTTAGAAGTTTTTCTTTGAGTAAAGCAATAAGACACCAGCCATATGTTCATGGTTTATATTTTCCCATCCACGGATTTTTCATCCCATCTCCGGGCGTCACTAGGCGGCCCTGACCTCGGCATCCATCTTGATGGAACTCCTTTCAGCAAAGGTGCGAGCCGCCTTTTTTCCCCATGGCCCAATAGAATTGGGGGATTGGTGATGATTCTATTTACCAGATTAGAGGATTTCACAAGAAGAAGAATGCAATAGAACTGGAGATTTCAGCAAGGAAGATTGGGATTTTATGGGATTTTACTAGTTTACCAAAACTGGGAGTTGAATCAATAAAAAAACGGAGATTGAAGTGACACAAGATGGGGCCAATGGGGGTTGAATCAGTCTGGGATTTCATCAGCTGTTAGTGTTTTGATATTGTGATCCTCAGAGATTCTGGGCATGTACTGCTCAAGTTGTTGGATTTCGATCCAAAGAATGGGACAGATTTTCCCGACAAAACTTGGTCGAAACCAGGGATTGCGGGTTGGATCATCCTGGTGGCTCCTTAGGTGGCCAATGCCCAGCTCTGTCGAACCGTGCTAGAGGCGTGGTCTCCACGGAGCTTCAGGAGTGATCGGGTCATGGTTTCATCAACCCCTCATGGTTTCATCGTCACGATATCTCATAAGCGCCCCGTGGTCTCGGCCTAAAAAGCGCCCCGTTTTTGACCCAATGCCTAAATTAGGGCATTTTGCTGTATAACTCTGAAGGTGCACACAGAAATGGTGACATCCGTGATGTGCACTGCAAGAAACCCTTCAGCGAACCCATTTTGCATACATAATCATATGTTTTAATACATACGTTTTTTTTTGGTTGTTTTTCACGGGTTCAGGTTACATTCCATCATACAATCCACACATGCATACACATAGAGATGATATAGATATACACATGCCGATATGATATAATTTATATTATGTGATATGATACAATGCGATACCATATGATATGATATGATATGATATGATATGTATACGTATATATATATAATATATATATAATGTGTATGTATATATATATTATGTATATATGTATATATATATACATATGATATATAGATCTATGATATGTACATTACGCAATGTATATATATAAATCTATATATATATATGTATATGTATATATATATATATATACAATTTTACACACATAAATGCATGTATACTGTATATATATATATATATATATCGATGTACTGCCTTGCATTGGATTACCGGAAACGAATCGGGAAGTCCGGAACCCCCAAACATCACATACATCTTTCAGGCCTGGGAATTGTCATAACAAATTCAGATCGATCATGATGGATCATGGCGAATGATCCAAAGATTGGATTCGTTTTTGGGGCTGCGTAGCTAATGATGTATCACACTACCCTCTGGTAATTTAACATAGCTATTGAAAATGGCCATAGAAATAGTGAATTTTTCCATTTAAAATGGTGATTTTCCATAGTTTTTTGTATGTTTACCAGGCCGGTTATATACATATTCTACATATCAGCTGAGTCCCGCAGGCACTTGGGGAGCTCTTGGAAGTCGCTGGGTCGGACCTCCAGTGACCGGGGGGTGGCTGCCAGATTAGTAAAGCGCTCGTAAATCAGCCATATTTTGAAGGCTTGTATAGCACCCATTTATGCATTTATGGTAGATTTGGGATTGGTTTTGTTCTTGCCAAAAACGAACATCAAACAGTATTGTTTGTGGAAAGGCCGCGAGAGACGATGACATATATGACATCGGTGGTGGATGGCCTGCTTCAATCACTCCGGTGTCTTTAAATTTTGAACCTAGCAAAAATCTGATTCCTTTGGACATGACACGTTTTGAGTTCGGCAGAGCAACATATCTCTATTATATTCAAATGATATACAGATTTTCCCCAGCTATATCCCCATCTTTCAGACATAATTTCACCAGCCATTCACCAACTTCCCGGCAAGGCCAGCACTTCGTGCCAGGCCGGGCCGTGTGCTTGGAGTGGAGTGGTTGGAGTCGCCCGAAGTGAGTCGAAATCCGTTGAAATAGCGGGTGTACGCTTTCCATGACTTTCCATGACGCGTTTCTTTTGCGCTTGATTTCTTGAGGAATCAACACCAGACACTTTGCCAATTTTTTTTGTGGTTCAAGGGACATTTTCTGTAAATTCCAGCATTGATCATGACAAAGGGATGTTTCTAATTACTAATTCCATGCAAAAACACAATAAATCGGCAGGATCTGCGTAAAGATGGCACGAAGCATCACCACAGATGACTCCTGCGACGGGGCAAAAGCCCACTGGAATGATGGTGAATGGTTTTGGGGGAATGATCCAAAATAGGTGAAAATAAGCCAACGTCTCAGGTGAATGAATCATTTACCCTCTGGTAAATTAACATAGACCCTGGCAGATAGGGGTTGGAAGACTAGTTTCCATTAAAAATGGGTGATTTTCAGGGTCTATGTTAATTTACTGGAGGGTATATCATTTACCCAGATTTTTTTTGGATGAACCAGAGCTGTATTAGCCAATCTTTTCATCATCATTGATCACCAAGAAGCACATCTTTGAGACCGAATGTCCGCCAGGATTTGTGAGCATCTCTTCGCGGGCAACTGCAACAATGGAGGCAACGCGATCCAAAAACTTCCACAACGCTTGGGGAGAGGACATAGTCTGAAAATGGAAATCAATGAATTGGGATCCTCGGATCATTCCTGGTTGGTGGTGTGGATCCTTTTTTTGTTTTTTAAAACTTTGGGAAGAATCATCCCAACTGACTTTCATATTTTCCAGAGGAGTTGAAACCACCAACCGGATTCTTTGTGTTGCAGCATCTTTGGACCCGCAAAGCAGCGATGTGGCTCCGTGCCGAAACACCCCTTGACAAAAAAACCATCTACGGATGGTCAAGTCCATTTTTCTTCGAGAATACTGAGACGCAGTCTAGGTATAAAACTCAGGGTTGAAGAGTGAAAAACACCCTACATTTGGGCCAACAGATACCCTGCATTTGGGCCAACAGATACCCATCCGTTTGGGGTTTTCCCATCAGTTGGTTTCCCCGTCATTTTCCTGGCCGAAATTCACTGGCGCCAGGTTCAGGCGTCATTGGCGCGGGCTTGCTCTCTAAGGCGATGGTACCGATTCATCTCAGGATTGATCGAAAAACTTGGAAATATCAGGGGGTTTCCATAGCCATGGGGGTACCGCAAAATAGATGGTTTATAGTGGAAAATCCTGTTAAAATAGATGATTTAGGGATACACCCATTTCAGGAAACCTCCATATGTTCATTTTATCCCCTTTTTGGATTCATTATGATATACCAGAAAGTGCCCGGCACGCACCGGGGCGGAAGTTTCGAACATTGGAGATGACTATAAGAAATCAATGCCCTATAGGAACGTTTTTGAGATGCAGAAGCCATCAGTGGTTGAAGCTGTGAGGTGAATGAACGAATGAGGAAATGGTGGTTGAGATGCCATTGAAATATATTGAAATGAATGGAATCCAAGCACAACGGACCGAGTGAACCAATGAACCAATGAGTCAACGAATCAATGAACCAGTGAACCAATGAATCAACCAATCAATGAATCAATGAATCGATAAATCAGTGAATCAATGAATCGATGATTCAGTGAATCAATGAATCAATGAATCCATGAACCAATGAATGAAGGAATGGACGGAGGGATGAATGAATGGATGGGCGAGCTATTTTTCTTTGTTGAGCTATACTGCTATACTTCTTTTCTGAGCGACCTCTTCGCTGATGCACCTCTTCTCTCAGCTACTTCTTCTCTGAGCAGCCACTGATCTGGGCTACTTCTGCTCTGAGCTGCCTCCCAGCTAGCTCGTTTGTAGCTTCTGCAGCCCAATTCTTCTCTTCGCGCAGCTGTTACATTGCGTTTAGCAACCTCCAGCTGCAATCTCGCTTGCCAGGAGCGTCGCAGCATCACTCATGCTTTGCTGCGCGCAGCCGTGCCAATGCGTTTTGTCACAGCCGGTTGCAAATCCGAATAGCAGGAGCGTCAACAACGTTTGCGCAGCGTGACAATGGGGACGATTCCGCGCTAAATCGAGCTCTCGCTGTCGTTCCAACTCCCACACGGCTGTGCCAACGCGTGCTAATGCTATATAATGAAATGTTGTTACATGCCGGGATGCAGTGCGTTTTCAGCGAGTCGATGCTGGTTTTTTCCAGCTCGGAGTCCTTGGGGGGGAAACCAATGATTATGATTCATGTTGATATCCCGATAATTCATGTTCAAATGCAATTATCAATTATGAGATTATATATATATATTATAATTGTCGATTTGATGGGGATATTCAAGAATTTGGACACATCATTTAACGACCTCACTGCGACCTCACTGGAATGATAGCCAGGGTTGGGGTATAACTATCCCAAAATGGTACTTGTATTATTTCAGATTGATACAATATTGCAATTCATCCAGATGACTCCCTTTTTGGGGGCGACGAACGTCCATTCTCAACTGAATATGTTAGCAGCTTCAAGCCGGCGAATTTACTTGGACCACTGAAACAACGAATTCAGTGACAGCGCTCTGCACCTGCATAATGTTGCCCGTCGCAGCTCGACACCGCTGGTCCAAGTTCTTTTATAATGCGAAGCTTTCCTCTGCACCGGCCGTTTGAAACGACTGTGTTGCGATCTGGGTTTGATATGTGATGAAAAGGGGGCTCGCAGTGGGACTCCAGTGGGTTTGGGTGGGTGATATCTACATGTCCGAATCTCACATCTCATTTCGGTTTCGGGAAGCTCGGCTGCCAGGTGAGTCAAGAACATCATGGGAACACATGGGTTCAGGCGCGGCCGCGGTACCCATTAGGAGAAGGCTGGTGAATCCCAGGTGCTCAAATGACTTGAAGGTTCCCTCAGCTTTGGAGAAATTGATTCTGATTCCTTGGCACACAGATAAGCATATATACATATATATATATGTTATATATATAATTATATTGAACTGTATATATATATATATATAATTTATTATCTTATATATATAATATAATATTATATTATATATACAATAATCATATATATATAAATACTGTATGTATATATATATTATAGTTATATATATATATATTATAATTATATATATATATAAATTTTATAATTATATATATATATAAATTATATATATATATTTAAATTAGATGTATATATATATATATATTTCAATTATATATATATATATATATTTATTT
>Ga0126342_10018731_pt1 | contig 11834 bp, 6 predicted proteins | sample Cyp1metagenome_FD_92528 | JGI IMG/M metagenome (GOLD analysis project Ga0126342, IMG submission 92528) | Coral microbial communities from Lord Howe Island, Old Settlement Bay, Australia - Cyphastrea 1 metagenome | ecosystem: Host-associated > Invertebrates > Cnidaria > Coral ... | reverse complement strand
TTGCACGAACTGGAAATAGGCTTGCACTGGCTGTGTGAAGAAACCTTCATCCACTGACATGGGCGTGGGGTTTGTCCCAGCCGGCAAGCTCTGTTGAGAACCAGTTGATGCAGCTACAGTTCCGGTCAAAGGGACAAGGGCACCTCCACCTGTAGCGTCATGCGTTTTGTCCATGGCTTTAGAGACTACGGCTGATAACCTGTATTTTCAGGTTTCAGCAGGGGTAATTCCTATTACACCCAAATAGACTGATAAACCTAAAACAGGGGAATGAAACCGTTAAGCACGCGACTCAAGCTACTTTTTATCCTGAGCCGCACAGCTAGTCAGCATGCTATGATACACCTATGTTTTATGTGGGATGCAAATACAATTTAGAAGCCCCCTTTGATAGCAAAACGTACTAATATTAAACTTTTCCCCCCAGGTTTACTCAAAATGGACCAGCATTTCGTGAAATGGTGGGCTAAGTTGGCCTGGTCACCAGTTTCATGGTTGCGGCCTCTGGTTCATGTCACAAACCTGTGGACAATTTTGAAAACCAAAACATGATCACAATGAACCCGTTCTTTGGCACAACCGAAAACAACCTGGGAAAACTATGTTTTTGTTGTTTTGATTCATTTTGATTCCGTTTTTCTCTGTCGCCTGCACCATGAATATAAATTTCAAATTCATCTATGAGAACAATGGCCACACAAAAGAATCAACCGACTACACTTGCCATCGTCACAAGATGGATGGTCTTCCCGTTTTTGCAAGTAGGGCAGTTTGACATGTTTCGTTTCACGTTGTTTTTGAAGTAACTGTTATTGATTGTCACCATGTTTGTGGAAATTGCCGACCCCTTTTTTTCAGAAGTTGTGCCAGAAAAAAAACAAATTGGCTGACGAGGTCTTCGATTTCCCTGCCCTGCAAACCAGTTTCGAGCGGCATCGCCTGTTTCACATTATCAGTTGGGACATCATCCATGGCTCATAAGCGTTGCAGCGTTGCATTCCGCATCGCGGAAAAATGCATTTGAGGCAAGAAGTAAGGGAATGTGCGCCCACAAAAAAATGCGGACTCTGCTGGATGCCAATTTCACGGCGGGAACAATATCACATATTCATAAATCACAACAGGGCTGCGGCATGCAAGGGATGGGCACACGCACGCACGCACACACACATATATATATATATAATATTAAAATAGATGCATGTGTCAATGTCCAAAAAACATTCCACCAGTCCTCGTAATGGCATTTACAAGGACAATAGCATGTGTCTGTTTCATAATATGAAACCGCTTGCCCCAACCACGGTGTGAGATTATGGTGATGTTTCTCCAGGCAACACAAGCATTTCGAATTTCCCACGGCCAGAACCATGACGGCTGCATAGTGAAATAATATGAAAACAATTGCATTAATTCAATAAATTTGAAGAGAAACACTAAATGCAGATTGCCCGCGTAGAATCCGCATGAATCCACAAATTCGCCCAGGTCTTCTACTTGAAATTTAGACGCGAAGAAATGTCCATGGACCAAAGGCATCACGAGAACCAGCCGGTATTATAACTGGCTCAGAGAAATCAACTAATGAGCAATCCCAGGCTTCATGTCCCTGCCTCAACGCCGTCGCCCAATGCATCAATGCAAATCAGTTGCAGCCTCGGAAATGCCAAATGATCCACCTTGCATCCCCGGGGCAGCCACGGTTGTGTTGTTTGATGATTCCCGTCCCGTGCATATAGATATTTATTTAATATTTATTTATGTATTTATTTATCTTATCTACTTATCTTATGTGTCTATCTGTCTATCTATCTATCGATCGATCTGCCGATCTATCGATCTATCGATCTGTCTCTATCTCTATCTCTGTCTCTGTCTCTGTCTCTGGCTCTCTCTCTCTCTCTCTCCCTCCCTCGCTCTCTCTCTCTCTCTCTCTCTCTCTCCTTACCTCCCTCCTTCCTCCTCTTGCTCTCGTTCTGTCACTATGGGCACAAATGCGCAATGACAACATGTGATTTGCGCGCACTAATGCCTAAGTTTCAATCTATCGATCGATCGATCTATCTACCTGTCTGTCGAAACCATCCTATAAATCTGCATTAGCATGTGTGTACACATACATATTAACCACTAAGTGACTAAGTTTTCCTGGCCAGTCCACGACCTCTCCATGGCTCTGCCAAAACAGACAATTCGTCAGCGGATTGGCTGCCGCAAGTTCTCGGGCCAAGGGGCGCTTTCCAAATTTCGGCTTTTTTACTCTGATCCTCTTTGCCAGGAAGCACCTGGCAGCTATCCAGAAGCCGGCGTGCATTCTTGTGCCACTAAGGTCCAACTGCAAAGGGCGACGGCCGAGCTCCCTACAGCCCTAGGGTACGCCATATCCTTACCCTAGGGTACGCCATATACAAATTACAGATCTGTCTGTTGTCTATGGCATTATGGCAGGATGCGGCAATCACAGCTCAGTGATGTTACAAATTGAGGTGGGGTTGTGTCTGCAACAAAAAAGATTGATGAGCACAGCGCAAAGGATTCCAGTCGAGGGAGTTCAGCACGTAACTCAACTTGTCTTGGGGAAACCAACGTGTCGTTTTTGCCAAATAGTTTCGCACATTTTTTTCTTCTTGAGCAGACACATCGATGGAGAACGGTTCACCAAACAAAATGTTAACAAGGAAAGGCAGTGCATCATGCATGCGCAGTATGCCACATGTTTCCAGGAAGGCGGTCTAAACGTATAAAACAAATGCCAACTATCCACATGTCTGGGCCGCCATCCTTAGTGTGACAAAGGGTTCGCTTCATCCCCATGGATTGGAAAACCCCCTGCAACAAAGGTAACGCTGAGAATTTGAAGGCAGTCTGCCTGTGGCATTCTTGGCACATTACATAGAGTAAGAAACTGCAGGCGTATCATTTGGCCAAGAATTCAGCTGCTATGCCAGGAAAAATGTTAATGATGACCGCAAAAGTTATCAGGCGTTCCTAAACATGCACATGGCTCAGTGTAAACCCCTCATGGCGAAGCAATGTAAATCAATCGGTCAAAAGTGGGCAGGGGTAAAATCAATTCGAATATCGATGAAACTCTTCTGGCAAAATATGAGCAAAAAATAACGAAAGGATCTTTGCGAAGACCTCCTGTGCTGGGCAGTGTTGTGGGTTGACAACACATGGATTTGAGAATCCCTCTGTGTGTTTTTTGCCCTCCCCAGGCGCACGCACATACGTATATGGGGTAGATACATAAGAGTGCACAAAATATACGTTACCAGATATTGCCCGGCACGCGCCGGGGCGGAAGTTCGAAAATAGGAGAGAGCTACTCCCTCCCCCCTTAGCTAAAGTTAGGTGACGGCCAAAAGTGACTTGTAGCACTTGCAAAAAGTTACAACAAGTTACGCGGAGTTATGCTGATTTAACTTGAATTTAGCTGGAAACAGATTCATTTGGTTTTGTATTTACACAGAACCAAAGTTATCTAAACCAAACATATAAAGAGTAATATATGTGTGTTTCTGAAATTATCTTTAAAATATAGTTTTTCCAGAAAAATGAACTCCATTTTGTAACAAGGAATAAAAGCATAAAAACACAAAGATAATAAGGCAAAAATAAGTTTAGGAAAAAATGGATAGAGACAAAGTAAAGAGGTATGCCTTTTTTACAGAAGAAAAACATAGCAAAAAAATGAAATCAAGCCAGACATAATTTTGACGGGCTGTAAAAAGAAAACAAAGTCTGTAATCTGCTGATTTATACTAAATTCGAAAAAGTCTAATATCAAAACAACATGAAAGATCTGGAAAAAACTGAAAGCCAGATAAAGCTGGAAAGCTAAAATAAAATAACACTTTTTCTGAGAAATATTATAAATCAAATTTCGGTTAAAATAGTAAAACAAATATATAGCAAATAACTAAATTATTAAAAACATAGAATCTGGAAATAAAAAACAGAATTTATATTGAACAAATAAAGAAATCAGATAAAGTCTTTGTAGTTGAAAAAACCTGAAAACATCATATATAATTTGAAAAAATCAGGCAAAAAAATGCAAAGAAACAACTAAAAAAAATGAAGTGCAAACCGAACTCTCGCTACAGTCTCGTGCACATTTTGCCAACCAAGTCTTCCAAAAGTGCACCGAACATGATGCCAGTTTTTTAACACTTTGAAGTGGAAATCGAGCTCTCGCTACATTCCTGTTCACTTTCTGTCAACAACTTTTGCAGATCGAGGCCCGCACAAACGGAAACAGGGACCCTACCTACTTCGGCCCCGGGAGCCACATTTCCGAAAAATCACAGGGTTTCGCTCCCAAGCGTGTTTTGACCAATTCAGGCGTTTCCGAGCTGTTGCTCTGTTCTTGCTATGTGGTTGACATGATGACAGGACTGCCCTTGGGCATTCGTCCGTGACTCGGAAGTTTTCCAACTAAACTTCCTTTGAATATATTCACATATGGAAATATATTACACGCACCTACATCCATATGAAAAAAAGTAATATGCATATGCCAAAAAGATCCAAAAAGAATAATCGTATGTATACTATATTTAAAAAATGATACCAGTGTTCATGTAACAATTTTATTTTGGAAACATATGGATATATGTATACATATAAGCACATCATGCAACCATGTACAAATATAAATATATATATATATATACATACACATATCTATATTGTGAAAGCAAGTTTTGAAGACATGAACCCATGTGCATATAATATGCAAATGTACATGCAAAAAACGTGTATATATATACATACAGTATTTCAATGTTATACGCATTTAGAAACACACACACACATGCCGATATCTTCACATAGATCAACAAATGCCATGATATGGTGACATTATTGACACCTGTATTAATTTAAAATCTTAAATGATGGATGGAACAAACATTGTTTTGAGCTGGAAATGACGTCCCTCCATCTGCTGCTGCATGTTCGCCATCAACACTTCATTGACCAACAGCTCAATCCCAAACGGACTCCATGCCGGGACAAACCTGAGTTCATAGACCCGTATACCCTCATAAATGCCCAAGATGCCTTGTTGCTATCCCATCAGCTTCCAATAGATAATTAATCCAATTTTACAGGGTTTATCCAAGTCCTATAAAATCAGATTGGACTGTCAGTCAGCTGCACCTGCAAAGCTAAGGCTTCTAGCTCTTCATTGAGATCTGCCTGACTGACATAGAAACCCGGCTGCCTTTCACATGTGGGGGGTTCCATAAATGGGGGTACCTCAATAGCTGGCTGGTTGTTTCTGTGCAAGGGCTTTGCTAATGTTATCAGTGTCAATCAATGCGCCGGCCAGCATGTCAACACAAATGTCAGTGAGCATGTGACAGACCTGTATGTGTGTAGAATCTAGGTGATATGTTGGCACATATGGCACAACAAATATCAGCTGATGGGTCAGCGCAAACGACAATTGTTCCAAATATGTATCACATCGAGGTTTTCAAAATATGGTGGTACCCCCAAATCATCAATTTTAATTGATCGTCCATTTTAAACCATCGGGCGAAGGAAGAGACGAGAAAAGCAAGGTACGTCTATCATTTATGCAACTGACAAGTCGTCCGGGTACATCACAGGTTGGTGTTATTTGGTGTTTCAGAGCAAGCCTGCGTCACTGTGCTTTACAGTTGCAACGATTTGAATGCACAAGGTATATATATATATACAGTAATTATATAAGTATACAATTTTCATAGTGAATTCCCGATTTCCTTTGGTTAGATCTCTATAATGTTGCATCCTGATTAGTGTCTAGGTTCGCAAGTGTGCCAAAAAACATCCAAATTATTCAGGGCCCCAGCAATGTTTGGTACGAGTAGATTCGCTATTGTGCCAAGAAATCTTGGGAGACAATTGTTTTTTCGTCAAAAAAAATGTGTAAAAAAAACTGATCATTTTTTTCTGAAAGAAAAGATGCTTGTTTCCCTGTCCCAAGAGAATCAAACCGCTCATCAAACCCTTATTGGAGAACAGTTTTTCCACACATATCCAAGGCACTGGGCCATGTGAGGGTCCATTTCACTTTAGTAGGTCTGTTCTCAGGGTTCACAATTGCAGCATTTTTATCCAGAACATTTTACATGTTTTTCTCTTTATCTTCCTCTTCCTCGTCCTGTTTCTTTTCTTTTTCCTCTTCCTCTTCCTGTTTCTCTTCTTTTTCCTCTTCCTCTTCATCATCCTCTTTATCTTCTTCTTCCTCTTCCTCTTCCACTCTCTCTCTCTATTGCTCTTTCTCTTTCTCTCTTTCCTTTTATCTTTTTCTGTTTCTTTCTCTTATTACACTTTGAATAAAACAATTAAACAGGCGACGCAATCAACATGCAACAAGGTACTACAAGTACTACAAGTACTACAAGTACTACAAATGTCACAAGTTCATCAGCAAGAAAACAGTTAATTAGATTTCAACTGTCGCCATGTGAAATCATTTCTTAAATGCGGGATCGTATTTTTTCTGGCGAGGAGTTTTTTGACACCCAGCTTTAAAGAGGCTACAGCTATTGTTTGAGGGGAAGGGGTACACACAAATCAGGACGAAACATTATGTCTTAGTCAAATCTGAATGTTTGGTTGGTTACCCTCTGGTAAACTAACACAACTATGGAAAATCACCATCTTCAATATCTTTAATGATAATGGGTAAATCAACTATTTCAATGGCCATCTTCAATAGCAAACTGTTGACATAACCAGAGGGTAAATCGCACAATGTCTGGTCAACTCCATCCATCCACCTCCGCACTTTGCTCGGGCTTCGGCGCGAGGCTTCGCCGGCTTCGCGTTGCCGGCGGCGCGGGGAATCCCGTGTTGCCGGCAATCTCAGGGGCCTGCGACGTCTGCGTCCCCATTGAAACAATGGTGAAACCAACGATCTTAGGTAATAATGCTTACTAATGGTGAAAAATGATTATAATGGTTAATAATGGATAGTACTATAATTTTACTACAATGGTAAGATTGGAAAATATTAATGGCTGATATTGATACCCGAAATCATGCATAATCATTAATACTTAGCGATTCTTAGTGATAATTGACATGTGTTCTATCATTATTCACCAACCTTAATAATTGATTGATAACACTGGTGAATATCACAATGGCTAATAATGATAATAATCTGAGGTAATAATGATCCAGGAAACCAACACTGATAATGTTTAATCATGGTAGCGTAACGTAACCAACCATATATAGTAAACTTTTATGTTTTCCCTAACTAAACCCAATGATCAACATAAATGGGCGCTTTCAACGATCCCTAAATACTAGGTGTATTATTGGTTTTCCCACATTAATATATGTTCTTGTTTTTTTGAATGGGATGGATGCTATATAATCTATAAATCTGTATTGCTCAACAATTGCTGATTTCAAACAATTTCACCAATCAAAATGGGGATTATATAACCTGGACAAACATCATTCGATACGACGTGGTGGTTATACAGTGGTTTGGTAGCGATTAAGCCCCACAGGTCAATACCTATGATACCCAAGAGGGGCGGGTAGCATCCATACACCAGCGCTTGGGGGGAAACATATCATATCATGTATGCTATGTTATATACCATGCTAATCCATGTTCAAGATGTTACATACCATGCTTTATACCAGGTTGAATACCATCTGTACCATGTTATATACCACATAAAGTTACACATATATATATATATACATAAATACATGCACGCATACACATATATACATATAATATACATCATGTTATATACCATGTATACCATGCTATATACTCTTTTTTTTTCCTTTGACCATGTTTAAATCATTTTTTCATCTCCCTTCTCCGCCCTTCCCCGCGCACCTTCCGCAGCTTCAGCTTGGCCTTGCGGCCGAAGGCCGCCAGCGCAGTGGCTGTTCCACCCAGCCCCAGAAGGAGCGCCAGCAGTGCCGCGGCCAGGGGAAGCGGCCGGGACGGCGACGCCATGGCTGCTGTCACCACATGGCGACATGCTGAACGGCAAATGGAAACAAATGGAAACGACTAAAACCAACTAAAGATTGCAAATGAGAGGAAAAGGATAAGAAGGAAAAGTATGCGCGTCTTGATGATATGTATATACATATCATAGATTAAGGACAATTGGCATGTCGCTCGACGTTATTCACAGCCTCCGACCAAGAGGCAACATGGTGTTGGCAAGCTCTCCTTTTGATGATTAACACTTTGGACGTCGCAATGTAATGCAATGTGAGTCATCGGATTCTGGTATATCAATAGTTTTTCTCAATGGCCAAATGGTAAAATGGAGTCAGTTTATCTGTAGATAGAGACATTGTGACATTCATTGATCAAGGGAGAGGCTCTATATTGCTTGGGCTTGTTTGGTGAGGTAGTGCAGCAAATGGATGCAAATGGAAGCTTTCTATCAACAATCATGGTTTTGCAAAAGGAATGCCAGAAAAAAACACATACTCCATAAAGAGTTCCCAAGTCTTGATATGTTCCCAATCTGAAATCCACTACTGTAGTGGATTTCAGATTGGGAAACTATTTAAAAAAAAAACGCCTTCCGCAAAACCATGCTAATCACCATGTATTTTCTGTGCACATTGGTTGACACATCTTGATGCGAGTTGCAACCACCATGGGACCATTCTTGTCAGATAGCCAACTCACTTATCCAACTTGGTGTCCGAAACAGGGAGGCAAGGAAGTTCAACCGGATTTTGCTGGGCGAAATCCCAGCTCTAGTGGATTAACTCACCATTTGAGTTGCCTACTGGGGATGGATGCGAAATCCTGTACCAGTTGGTACCAGTTGGTAACTATGAGACATTGTAAATAATGGGATAATCATGGGATACACCATCTACCAACAGTATGATTATCCCATTATTTACAGTATGATGGTTTATCCCATGTTAATCCCATTATTATTGGATGGTTTACCCCATGATAATCCTATGATTTCTTCTCTCCACGCTATGATTCCGATGTGAATTGACTACGTGAATCACAGCCCCAGCTGCCGGTAGCAGGGACCGAATCCCCACAGCGCGAGAAAAGTGAAGGGCCCCAAGACTGCCTGGCGCAAGCGCCAGGGCCGGTGACAAGCGCAAACGGGGGTGATCAAAAAGTAATGTCAACGGCGGATATCGGATAAACCATGGTATCGATTATTATTATTATTATATATATACTAATATGGTGGTATCCTCCAAAGAGTGATCATCTGATACTTAAATGATAGATACCCCACCAATTACACCAGTTAAACAGCGTAAATAGGGGGTCATTAATCCAGAGTTGACATTAATCTTCATCGGGCCCAGAGAGGAAAAACCAGGTAAAAGTGTGGGGTCAGCTGTAGGTCATGCAGTGGTGTGAGTGGCTGGATCCATCTGAATCCACAGGTTGGCATTCCATAGGAACTGGTGTTCCTCACGTCATGTGTGCATCCTATGCACTGCTTGTGAAAGCCACGAGACATAGTTGGATGATGGTACTGAAGGCTAGAACTTTGAACACAGCTTCCTGGTAGGCATTCGACGCCGTCAATGTTTAGCCATACACCTGAAAACAACATGCAAAAGAAAACAGGCTGATGATTTTTCGGAATGTCAACTCTCACTTCCAAGTGCTTTCGCATTTTGCAAGCCCGCATCCATCCATCCATCCATTCATCCATCCATCTATCTATCGATTTGTCTATCTATCCAACCAACCAACCGGCCATCTACCTCAAAACCTCTATACATTCTATGGTTGGTAGAGTCAATTCAACCCCCTTCAAATATCAGCCATTGTCAAACCACCAACCAGGATAATGATTGGTTATATCCCACCGTATCCCTATCCCCAGTTTGGAGGTGTTTAAACCCCATCTGAATATACTGTTCGGCAACTAAATGTGGCAATGGACACATTCCTGAACTAAGTGGAGGTTCATAGCTGGGAAAATCATCGAACGAAATGGTGGACTTTCCAGCGAGCAATGTTTGATTACCAAAGGACAAACTGTAAACAAATGTGGTAAACCTAATCATGAACCTTGCATCTAGGTATGTTTGATTACTATGATATACTCTTTTGAAGATCCAATGGCAAAACCCCATTTTAGATGGTTACACCATAGTTAATCCCATATATTGAATGCTTTCTCACCCCATATATAAGAAACCTTCACATATAGTCAAATGAGGTGGAACACCATTCAAAATATGGGGTTAACTATAGGTTTAACCATCACCCATGTTAGGAAACGCCTATATATATATACACATACATTTACATGTGTATATATATACACATAATACATATATATATATGTAAATTATATATACATATCTATCTATCTATATATATGTGTGTAATATAAATACATTTATATATATATATACGTATATACACAACAGGTTTTTGCCCATAGCCCATAGATCCTCTGACAGCAGCATCTGGCATGGCCTCCGCTCTACAGGCCCATGCCATCTCTTGAGAATTGCTGGCCTCCGGAACCCCAGTGAGGTCAGGGAGGGTTTCTGGGACCACTTTTTGGGGGTTGGAAATGGGTAGAACATTAGAAAATACATGGGTAGATAATTCATTGGGCGAATGAAGTAATGAATTCTTAGATGTTCTGAGTAGGCGGATGATTGAATCACTGACTGAGTTGATGTGACTTTTAATTTTATTGGTAAATGAGGGATTGGGACGCGATACCTATCTTCTATATTGACTTTTACAGTATTGAGTTTTGAGCTGCAAGTAGTGGACATGAGAAAATTAGTTTCTGATTCAGCGGGTCAGTGATTTTGCGGATCTGATGAACATGGCTAATGGTGATGATGATGAAGAAAATGTTGATGATGATGATCATGATGATGATCATGATGATGATGATGATGTTGATGATGATGATGTTGATGATGATGATGTTGATGTTGTTGTTGTTGTTGATGATGATGGTGAATATGATGATGATGATGGTGATGATGATGATGGTGATGATGATGATGATGATGATGCTGGTGGCGATCATGATGTTGACAATCCCAAAGAAAACAATGGGCCACCCAGGCAACCTCATGGTCTGGTTGGTGGTGCAGGGACCAAATGTCAGCGAGTTAGGGCAAGGAGATGTTACGAATTGCCCAACGCATCGCCACAGGTTGCACCCCACCAGATCCAGCATTTCCACTCTTTGTCCCAAGCTGTGCTGTCACTGTGGGGGGTGAAACATGGGTGCCGCCCTGCGGCCCGGCGCCAGGCACCTTCATGGGTCGCGGTTGTTTTTGGGCGCAGAAAGACGCACTTGCGGTTGCAAATCTTCATCTGCAAACCAAGTACGGTTCCCAAACCCCCTGATGCATCATATGGCGAATATTGAACATACTTTTCGAGAAAACGTCGTGACAAATATTCGGCTTTGCTGTTGAAAGCGCCCAGTTTGTTCTTGTCATGTGACAAACAGTCAGGGTGTTTGTTAACATTCGCAAAATGGCTGAGAGACTCAGACTCAATGGTCTTCTGAGCTGGTCATGTTCCGACCATCTTCTTTTCCACTGTTGTTGCTTCTGATTTGCCCCCCTTAAAGAGGCAACATGCACAACCCCATGCAATCTCCATAAGATCCAACTAGTATTAGTAGCAATGCTTGTTTTTTCCCCACCTGCCAGGTGAGGGTTGTTAGATTTATCACAGTTGTTCTCCTCCTCCGCCTCCTCCTCCTCATCCTCCACCTCCTTCTCCTCCTCCTCCCTCTCCTCCAGCTTCTCCTCCACCACCTTTGCATCCACTCCCATGTTCACTTCCGCCTTGCCAACTCTTC
>Ga0126342_10018730_pt1 | contig 11834 bp, 9 predicted proteins | sample Cyp1metagenome_FD_92528 | JGI IMG/M metagenome (GOLD analysis project Ga0126342, IMG submission 92528) | Coral microbial communities from Lord Howe Island, Old Settlement Bay, Australia - Cyphastrea 1 metagenome | ecosystem: Host-associated > Invertebrates > Cnidaria > Coral ... | reverse complement strand
TGCATTACATTGCATTACATTGCATTACATTGCATTACATTGCATTACATTGCATTACATTGCATTACATTGCATTACATTGCATTACATTGCATTACATTGCATTACATTGCGTTACATTGCATTACATTGCATTACATTGCATTACATTGCATTACATTACATACCCATACCCATGCCCATACCCATACCCATACCCATACCATATATATACATATATATATTATATATTATATATATTATATATTATATTATATATATATATATATTATAAATAAATATATATATATATATATATAGATTTCAACTTCGAGAAACTAACTACAGGCCTCTGGTAGCCAAACATGGCAATGAAAAAAGAAACTTGGGCTCATCGACCGGCATATCCCAAGGCTCGTAGGGTTTTCCTAAGGCATGGTAGTTGAAGAAACCACAGGCCTTTTATGGCAGTGGGTCAAAACCTATGACATTACCATACTGGGGAAATCTCCCGATCTATGAGTCCAAGCTATGACTAGCCGGGTACCATCCGAGTAGCAGTGTTTTGACCCATAACCATATGTTTTCCAAAAAAAACGCTGGGATTCATGATATTTCCCGCCAAGAGTCGCACCTGCTCAACCCCGGGGATAGCCTTCAGTGACTCCAGGAATTTCTCCTGAGATGTGCCATGGCTTCCATAGCAAACGGTTACTGTAAATGAGAGGCTACCCCCAAAGGAATGGAAGACCAAAGATGATTGAAGCGACCAACAAGATTTGTTTTTCTTTGTCCTCTCTCTCTCTCTCTCTCTCCATGCACAAAAATCAAACATACTGAATTATAGTATATATATATATATTGAAAGAGAGAAAATCCAATCATCAGTATATATTTATACAGGTCCTGAATCACAGGACCCAGCGTAGATCCACTGAAGAGTTGCCAGTTCGCAAAAAAAAAAAAGGTGTTTCACCATAAACCGATCATACTCTAGCGGGTACATCTGGTACGTCCTCATTTTTTTCACCATCACCACCATGTTTTTGGTTGAAATCTATATAAAAACATTGCCAATCTGCCAGATACCCTGCAAAAAATGAACCAAATTCTTTGCTGGTGAACGTAGATATTCCCATTAATATCAAAAGACTAAAGGATTAGTTTCTATCCATCTAAGATTGACAATGTAAAATCATAACAACCACCGGGGTGACAAAAATTGCGGGCAGAAAAAACGACACGCCTCTGGATCGAACTTTCGACTTTGCCACCTGGGAGACGGGAAAACTTAAATTATATAGGTTTATCAGAGCTAGCATGCCCAGATGCTCCATGGTGCTGGAATATAAACACCTACAAAACTGCGTGATTTTTGGGGCAAATGTTGGTAAATATTCCAGCACCATGGAGCATATGGGATGTTTATTGAATGGTTTAGTCTTATTACCATGACCCAGTTTCATGTGGAGAGGGGTCCAAATTGAGAAGCGCCAACAAAAATCTGATGGTATTTCGACTAGAAATAAGCAGTCCATCTGCGGTCTCAAATTTGGTCAATCTGAATGGGCAGTCGGTTCCCCAATTTTCGGTTAAATTACCCTCTGGTAATTTAACATCATTATGGAAAATCACAATTTTTCATGGGACATTTCACGAACTAAATAAATGGTGATTTTCCATAGTTGTTACATTACCAGAGGGTACCTGGGAAATGGGAACAGATTCTCCCGTTCTCCCGTTCTGGGGGGTTACCCTGGTACGTTACCGGTCATCACCGTGAGATCCTACCCGTGACACCCATGTTTTTTCAACGTTGGAATCTTCGATCGCAACAAAAAAACACGTCAGATAACGTTCCTATCTGATAACGTAACGATAGCATATAGGTCCTATAGGTTTGCCCAAAAATAAGGTATATTAAGGTATCCATAGGTATCAAATGTCATGGTTTATCTCATTTTCCCCAACTAAAATAAAGGTTCTGACGGTGTACACCGTACACCCGTCCGTGATTTTCCACTTTCCAGCTGGGCATTCCAGGCTCGTCGAACTTGTCCGCGGGGAGCTTGATAATGACCTAGAGGCCATGGAGGAAGCACATTGAGACAAGGATTGATTATGGATTGTGTATAGATAAATCATGATGAATCTCCAGTTTTTTCAGACTTTCTCTGGTTGGCAGTATACCTACCCCTCTGAAAAATATGAGTTCGTCAATGGGAAGGATGACATCCCATATATGATGGAAAGTCATAAAATTCATGTTCCAAACCACCAACCAGTTTTCAAATCCAATGAAACAACTTTGGACATGCTTACATTTCGCCCTTGTTGGTTGGTACAGTTGTGGGTCAACAGTGGGCCATGGGATAACCACGGGGCTATAAACGATCACATCTTTGGGACCATCAGGAGGGGATGATCCGATTATACGCCTATGGGTTTCGCTAGATCATTCTCCGTTCAGGCGCCCCATCTATGTCCCATTAGATCCAATATATCTCACAGTAAACCCATGATATTGCAGATATATTCCACTGTATCCACTAGATCTATCTATGCAAATTCTATATATTCCATTCTATCCTCATTCTGTCCCCATCTATGTCCCTCTATGTCACATCCATGTTATCTCATTAAATCCCGTGAAATCCGCAACGAAATCCCATGTCATCCGATGAAATCTGAACAAATCCCTTGGAAATCTCCTTGGAATTCCATTAAATCACCATAAATTCCTATGACATCACCACGCAACCACCATTCTTTGAGTGGTTTCTGCGGTTTCGGTGATGCTGACCGTATCACCGTCCCCACCTTAAAGTCGCAGCATGCCTGGTGGAGCAGATGTGGGTGACTTGATGCTTCAACCGGTGGTACAGTATATATATATATATATTATGCCAATATGGTGGTGATCCATATGTATATTAATAATGGAGATCAACCACTGTATGTAGATATTATATATATATATATGTTTAAATATACACGTAGCTAAATTAGTTTATAACTCCAATAACTCCAATAACTATGGCTTATGGTAGATATGTCTATGGTTAATGAATGACTGGGTTTATAAACCAACTTACAATATCAAGGTAAATTGTACAAAAAAAAATTCACTCAGCAGAAACAACTGATTTAGGTATGATTTCCCCAAGCATAATCATCATTCCAGTGAGGTCGCAGTGAGGTCGCGCCTTGTAATTTACCCAGATGGATGGATAGATAGATAGATAGATAGATAGGTAGGTAGGTAGATAGATAGATAGATAGATAGATAGAATAGATAGAATAGATAGATATAATAGATAGAATAGATAGAACAGATAGAATAGATAGAATAGATAGAATAGATAGAATAGAAAGAATAGAATAGAATAGAATAGAATAGAATAGAATAGAAATGAATTAGAGTAGAGTAGAAAAGAAAAGAATAGAATAGACTAGACTAGAATGAAATAGATAGATAGATAGATCGATAGATCGATCGATAGATAGATAGATCGATTAGATTAGATAGATTAGATAGATTAGATAGATTAGATAGATTAGATAGATCAGATAGATCAGATAGATTAGATATATTAGATAGATTAGATTAGATTAGATTAGATTAGATTAGATTAGATAGAAAGATAGATAGATAGGTAGATAGATAGATAGATGGCTGGATAGATAGATAGATAGATAGATGGATGGATGGCTGGATGGATAGATAGATAGATAGATAGATAGATAGATAGGTGCATATAATACGTATGCAATACATTATATTGTATTATGTTATCAAATACTATTTTATGTTGCATTATATTATATAGGTATTTAAACAAATTGAAGGCTATGTTTTTAATTGATTACTTTCTACTATAATATATCATATTTGCAGTATACTATATATGATATTATGTGTAGATATAATATATTATATATTATGCATGTGTGTCACTTTGTAGTTTGATTTAAGGGGACATTCCAGGGATGACCCGTGACGAGAGAACACCAAAGTTTCAATTCGTGAATCTTCTACACACACAAACATCATGTCATATTATTGAACCTTTCAATTTGTAGAATCCATGTATGACCTTATTCTTATCTAATCCATGTATGCATTCTGATATATATATATTGTTTACCCATATCATTGCAGGATATTTTCCACATTCTTGTGGTTGACATCCCACCAATGCGGGGCCCCTGTTCGATAGCTAGGTCGGTTTAGTTCACTCCAAACAACTATGAGATATTGTGGTTTATGGATGTTTATGTGCTTTTTTTCAACCAATAAACACAAAGAGACTGGTGGCCCCACCCAAAAAAAAATGGAACAAAACCATACAAAACCTCCCACCTGCCCTACGATCCGTTGGACGCTCTGCGTGCTGACATCGATCTTGCCGTTCAGCACCTCGGCGCAGGTCAGGCGGTGGCCGCTCAAAAGTTGCTCCGGTCGCGGCTTCCAACTTTGTTTCTGGTCGCATAATCTTCGACATCAGAACACAAGGGGTACCCCCAAATGGATGGTTTATATTGGAAAATCCATCGAAAATCCATTAAACATAGATTTGGGGGTACCACCCATTTTAGGAAACCTTTCTATGTTAGCTGGTTGTTTTTAAAAACTCAATCTTAAAGCACAACAATATTCTTCGAATTCCTACAGTATTTTTGATAGCACGAGATTAAAGGATTCAACTACCCATCCAAGGTTGACCTAGTTCTTCTATGTTCTTCTCAGGTTTTGTGCCTATTTTCTCAGGTTTTGGGTGGCTTTACGTCAGTTCAAACCACACCTTGGTGAGTTGGGGATGCCGTCCCTGTTTATCTTGCAATTCCTTTCAGAGGCTCAAAGCAAATCAAGATTATACTATAGTTGGGAATGCAGTTGCAAGAGGATATATAACTATAGACTATAGTTATAGGCATTATATCCCAACTTATATGGAGGTTTCCTAGAATAGGATTTTCCATAACTAGTATAAACCATCCATTTTGGGGACCCCCATTGTAGAAACCTCCATATGTAGGGGGTATGTTATACTGTGGGCACATGCCCATAAAGGTACCTCTAGCCTACACCCTTCCCCAAGTAATTAGATTATCCATCTTGGGCAACCGCGGGTTGGCAAACCCTCTGGACAGTGTCATTCTACCGGTTGATTTCTAGAGATTCCCGTTCATGGATTATATGATCATCCCCAAATATTCCCAAATACAATCCCCGAACTAAAAAAAATCAACCAACACGAACCTTCCTCACATTCATCATCATATCATCAACCAACAAGGCTCAACACAAAATCGAAGACATTAGAGTACTTACTGGTGCTTAGTAGGGAATGGATAGGACTGGAGAATGAGATGATTATTACTTGTGATTATGGATCATTCCCGAAAATTCCCTGCGTAAAACGCACCAGTAAGTAGAGTATGATACGACCCAAAAAAAATCCGAGCGCTGCAAAAAACCTGGGCACTTCCCGAGTCTTCAGCTGCTTCCCAGACCAGTGGTGGATGACCTGGACATCGTGACATCCCAACGACAGTCGAAAACATGGTGATGACTTGGGCATGGTGACATATGGTGACTATGAAATCTATGAATATATATATATGGTTGTTGATCACCATATATAACCCACAGAATAGCGGTACCAACAAAAAAGGCTTGTGGAGGCTGCGCCTGCAAAATCTCCTCCTGCATGTCCTCTGGCCACGCGTGACATGTGGGAGGCAGGGTACCAGCTGCTTGGTCCACCAGCTGCAATAACCAGGGTTTATGGGGGTTATATCTATAGTTAATGGGGATTATAACCCAACTTATAACTGGGCGGGCACCACCTTGTATATTAGTATATACCAGCTGCATAGTTCCATTCTGTCCCACTATTGTGTAGTAGTTTAAAAAAAATCTTTAAGGAGAAGGATTTCTATTGTGGAATACCCTCTGGTAAACTAACATAACTATGGAAAATCACATCTTTTTATGAGTAAATCAACTATACATGGCCATTTTGAGCAGCTATGATTGTTGGCCGTGTCAAGGCTGGACAACCAGCAGTCTGGATATGGTGCCAATTCATCCCTGTGGTTCACCAGACATTGCAACGGCGGAAGAAGGTCCATGATAATTCAAGCATCATGAAAAAAACTATCGTGTTATGGCCCGAAATACCAGTTATAAGTCAGTTATAACTTATAACCTCATTGATGGAATGATACACCCATTTTAAACCATTTGTTTACTGGTACAGGGCCAAAACTGTATATTGTTCTAAGTTTCATTCAACCCTCAAATTTAGGGATGTACTTGCACCTGGTACCCATCTTGGATTTGTCATCCTTCATTCCCCTGGACCAGTGGACATTCTGGTCATCCCAAAATTTTTCATATTGTCGGGGATTCCAACCAGATCAGATATCAAATATCAATAAATATCCATTGTTTCTCAAGTGTATTCTGGCCGAATAATAATAATTCACAAACCTGAAATGAGATGAAATAAGGCCATCTTGGGGATGATTCCCCTATACATTCACCATGATTCTAGTGAGATAAAACAGGCTTTGGTTGCAACATCATTTACCCAGTCATATTTATAGTATGAGGGCTCAGCAAGGTGGTTCCGACTGTTTACCACAAAAATACGGAAGGCCAATTGGAGTTCCCGCGGTCCACCAACCTTGGGTGCGGTGGACGGAGACTGTCACAGGTTGCAACGAATTCTGAAATAACATACAGGATGGGGCCCCCGTTCGAGCTCGCGTTCAGTTGCCTGAAAAGTAGCTGAATTCTATATGGTTTATGGTAGATATCATGAACTAGTAGTTTTCATGGGGGTGGCTGAATTCCATGGTTTATGGTAGATATAGCACGATATAACTATAGTATTCATGGGTTTATAACCTTTTTCCCATATTTCCCATAGATTTTCCATAGATTTCCCATAAATGGTTTATAAACCAACAAACATAACTACTGGGGGGCCCATCCTGTACTTTTTTGCTGTGTCCAAGCAGTCCAGAAGACGTTTGATATGGACCTTGAGCGCTCCCAAAGGATGCGCTATATCATCATATTGCACAGTTCTGGACCAACTAACAGTTATTTTCATGGACATATAACTCCTATAACTCAGGTGATATATGGTGATATATCATTGTAAACCCAGTATACTGTTCAGGGCCATAACTGTAAAGGTCGCAAGAGTTGTCCTTCCAGCAGGTCGCGAGAGATCGCACGATTCTGACGCGCAAACAAGTCGTGCGCAAAGCGAGTCGCTGGAACACCTGTACGACTGATACGACTGTCAAGCCTTGGCTGTGCAGTTGAGCAGTGTCATCTAAAATATCAATATCAATAAACAATATGGAGGTTTCCATAGTCATGGCGGTACACCCAATAGCTGGATGATTTACAAATTATAATGGAAAAAACCCAAACAAAAATGTATGAGAACCGGGGGTAGCCCTATTTTAGGAAACCCCCATATCACGATACATGCGCTTACATGCTGCAACCTGAAACAGGATGTTTTGCTCCACAAAGTCGTGGGGCAGGGATCACCTTCGTTCAAGCTGCACAATCAGGCTGAGTGGAGTGGTCAAATATAATGGCCTTAAAACTTGACATATGGGATTCCTGAGGCATCATTCCTTCTCTCAGTACCCATACTTCACGGACTTACCACCCTGCTTCGTCGCAATGCCTTCAACATCTGCCGATTCTGCCGCTTCTTCTTCTGCAAGGCACCTCGAGGACATAAGTGACAATGCTGACCTTGGCTGCCCGCTGCCCCCAGTCCAAAAAATCGCCCTTTCCCAGTAGATTCCCCAGATGCGAATCATAGTGCTGGAATATTTACCATATAAAAACCAACAGAACTGCCCGGCAGTCCAAAATCACCCAGTCAGTTTTGTAGGTTTTTATATAGCAGCACCATGGTTCGCATACGCATATGGCATATGGTTCGCTAATATGGCTCCAGGTGACATGTCTCAGCTCGAGTGCAGCCGCCCGGCCGCCAAAACCACCTGGCAACTTGGCGTCTACGGATTAAGGAGATCTGAGAGATCTGTATCAAATCTGTATCAAAGTGTTCACAAAGGAAAAAACAAGGACAAAAAACATGAAAGGCATTGAGAATCTCACAATGATTTAAAAACTCAGCTTCAATCACTTCAATCCATCATAATCCATCATACAAGTCAAGCGAGAAGGGTTTACGCACAAGGTTTGCAATCGCCCTGGGAATGCAGAGCTGATCCCACTGACCATTGACCTATACCAGTCTCTGATCCGCTGGATCCAGTCGGAATCTCACGAAGTCTGTGTGGGTAGGATCCGAGTTGTCGTGGAACGTCAGACATCTGATGTCTGTACTTTCCTGTCGACCCCAGGTTGCACTGGAGGAACAAACGGTGGTGGCACTTACCTGCCGATTCCAGGTGGCAGAAGAACAATTAGTGCTGACACTGACCTGCCGACCCCAGCTCTCTTTCTGGCCAGGTCCTGTACTTGTCGAGTGAAGATCGAACTCCGTGAGCTCCGGGCTGCTGGAGGATTTGCGAACGCCTGACCTCACCGGAAGGTATTCCAGGAACGTCGATCGTTCGATCAATTTGAACTCCAACACCTCTTCCTCGATCACAGACTCTTCAGCTGCTTGTCTGCACATGCCCTGGAGGAGTCACCCGAACTCCAATCTGTTCCTTGAAAAGTAAAAATACCTCCGGCACATACCTAGCTCTGTGATTGCATCTGGTAGGTTTCACTAAAAGCAACCGTTTCGATCAAACCCAGGGATTCTCCCCCTTGCTTCTGATACGGCATGTACAATATACCAGAGGCAATCCCACAATCACAATATACAATCCCACAACGTTGGTGCCCCCCCCAGTAATAAGTTTGTTGGTTTATAAACCATAGTAACTTATAGTCAATATATCTATGATAAACCAGAGTGAAACTGGAGTTGTGTTCACCAATTTACCCTCTGGTAAACTAACATAGCTATGGAAAATCACCATTTTCCATAGGAAAACTCACTATTTCGACTGGGCCATTTTCAATAGCTATGTAACAGTCATTACCAGAGGGTAATAGTTATCCTATTGTGGTTGGAAAATAATCCCCATGAAACATCAGCAGATAGACATAATCCCCATTTCATTACCTATCTGGTTAATTTCTAATGACAGTTATTACATTTCACTACCTATATTTCATTACCAGATAGTATATACACATACATATACATAATCAATCTATCAACTATGGTAGCTTCTGACATGTCCCCAAGCTCACATGTCCCCAAGCTCGGTGACATCGTCGCGCGTCCTGCAGCAGCTTCTGACAGGCCTTCAATGAAGCACAATCATCATCGTACGACCTGTGGCTGTGCGGCAAATCACTGAGACATTGGGTATATGTATATATGTATATATGTATACATGTATATATGTATATATGTATACATACTATGTATATATGTATATATGTATAGATGTATATTTGTTTATCTGTATATATGTATATACATATATATATATATATCATATATATATATATATATCATATATATATATGTACCCCACCCAAAAAAAAAAACAAAGAAAAACAATTCAGCACGTTTCAATAGGTTTCTTATCAAAACAATGGCACTTACCCCAAACACTGGTTCAATGACAAAATCGCAGCTCGTCATCAGAAGTCCATGTGACGTTCCATGGTCCGTTACATGGTATATATATATGGTTTCTGGTCGTCCCCACAATGGCAATCTTGGAATAATGGGTAAAACATAGACCCAGTATGGGGAATGCGCCTAATCTGTTTTTATCATGTTTTATCAATTTTGTCTTGAGGTTAATCATACACATCCCCATCAAAACACTTATATTCACAATTTTTTGTGAGTAAAACAATGCCATAAACCATCCCCCAGTCATCACTATTAATAGGAGTAAAACCATTCCCGAATGGGTGGTTTATGACATTGTTTTACCCACACCCACAGCGGGCCCCCCCACCATTTGCATCGCCACTCGCGGGCGAGCGTTCCATAGGAGACTCCTGGCCGAGGTTTGTTGCGGCCCGCCCCCCAGTTATGTTTGTTGGTTTACAAACCATTTATGCGAAATCTATGGGCAATCTATGGGATATATGGGAAAATGGTTGAAATAACCCCATGAATACTATAGTTATATATATATATACAATTATATACAATAAGCCATAGTTCAACCACATTTTTGAGGCAACTGAACGCTATCGAACGGGGGGGCCATCCTGAAGTAGATCACTTTACACCAACTTATTGGGTGATATCTGTGGGTTCTTCCTGAACCCAAAATCATCGCCACATGGGATGGATGCATCATCGTGAGATTGAAGTTGGTACATAGTGAGGCCCCGGTTGGATAGCTCAGTTGGTTTAGTTCATACTAGGGGTTTGGGTGATATATCGAACTAGTTAGATGGGGTGTTATAAACCAACAAGATTGTTGTCAACGCATTGCAGCTTGAACAAATACACATGACATGTTACCGTAGAATAATAACAAACTATATAGAATATGTGGGATACCGGGTACCCGGGTACCCGAATCTGGAGACTTGAAAGTGGGTCGATTTGAACCTTGCTTACAGTATCTTTGTTGTTCCCAATCATTGCTAATCTTAGATACCCTGCAAAAAAATAAATTCTTAGCTGGTTAGTAGATATTCACATTGATACCAAAAGACTAAAGGATTAAAGTACCCATGTAAGATTGACCTAGATGTGTCCGCTGTGTTTTACACAGTTCCTGTCATTTTGTGCAACGGGTTGTGGTAAAGCCTAGGAGTAAACACAAGGTCAAATCCATCCCAAATCAGCCGAATTTGTTGGGAATCTCAGCCCTGAAAGAAAAAGACAAATATAACAAACAATGGTTGCACTCAACTAGTCATCCAGTCAGTATACTATGTGAATCGAATGCGTATAAATAAATACACAAATATATAGTTACGTACTTGTTTTTTTTGTATATCTGTGATATCCATTAAAATGAAACACATGTCTATACATATTATATTTGGAGGTGAACCCGAAAATAGGTTATCCAAAGTCACCATGGGTTTCCAGTCACTATCGTTTGGTCTAATGATTCAGATGGTTTGAGGGTATCCCTATGTCAGGAAACCTCCATATTTCAACTAAATTCATTAACTACATTTATCATATATATATATCAACTATATTAACCAACTGTATCTATCAACTATCAATAGTAAACCATTCCCAAATTACATTTTTTATGGGTTGTATCAACAATCAATATATTGGAGGGAGGGTTCTTATTGTTGCTTCACTGACATAACCGATGATGTTATATACAATAAATAGATATTTACAATATGTATGTATATATAAATAAATATATATATATATATCATACACAGAAATATGTATACCAAGCAGCCATGAAGTATGCATATTTTTGTTTTTGATTGGAAAACTGTGTTTTTTCGAACAAATACATTTTTTGATACATTTTCAGAAACAAAGACCTTTTTTGAACATTTTCATATTTTGAGTACGCTGGGCATTGTTTGCTTGTTCCGCCGTTTGGGCTGTCATGAAGCAAGGGAATAAATAAGACTTAGTGGGAAAGAATCATTTGCGCCAGAATTTCCGCAAGTGTCACTACTCCATGATGCATCCCACCACAAAATTTTGTAATGGGGTATTGTGGCTTGCACTCACCTGGAATTGGTTGGGTGGTTAAAGGCCTTGAGCAACCTGTGGCATGGCTTTGCAGCCGTGTTGATGGGTGAATTCCATTTTTTGAACACAATC
>Ga0126342_10018729_pt1 | contig 11835 bp, 9 predicted proteins | sample Cyp1metagenome_FD_92528 | JGI IMG/M metagenome (GOLD analysis project Ga0126342, IMG submission 92528) | Coral microbial communities from Lord Howe Island, Old Settlement Bay, Australia - Cyphastrea 1 metagenome | ecosystem: Host-associated > Invertebrates > Cnidaria > Coral ... | reverse complement strand
TCCTAAGTCTCTAGGATGGAGGGGTTTCAAAATATATATTTTTTTTTAATGATTTATTTATGAATTGAATACGATTTCCATTTATGATTTTTTTATGGGTTCAAATTGTGGTTATGATTTTTTTATGGTTTGGATATGTTTTTTTTTTATGGTTTTGGATATGATTTTTATGATTTTTTTTATGGTTTTTTTAGTCCTCAGAATCTGGTTTTCAGCTAAAAACTCGAGAAATTTTCTATGTTTTAATGATTTTGCTAGAGTTTCCTTTTCCCCAAAGCCTTTTCAGCAGAAAATTTGATTTTGGAAGCAAAATCGTGAAAAAATCGTAAAAAAAACGTAAATGCATCCAAGGTCCCCCAGCTAAAAACTCGAGAAGTTTTCGATTTTTTTTTGATTTTTCTAGAGTTTCTCTGTAAAAATCAAATTTTCTGGTGGAAAAGACTTCAGGGAAGAAGAAATTCTACGAAAATCGTAAAAAAATCGTAAAAAAATCGAAAATTTCTCGAGTTTTTAGCTGAAAACTAGATTCTGGGGACCTTGGAAGCATTTACGATTTTTTACGTTTTTTTTTAAAACGATTTTTTACGATTTTCCTAGAGAAACTCTAGCAAAATCATTAAAAAAATCGAAAATTTCTCGAGTTTTTAGCTGAAAACCAGATTCTGGGGACCTTGGATGTTTTTTCGATTTTTTTTTTTACGATTTTTGTACGATTTTGCTTCCAAAATCAAATTTTCTGCTGAAAAGGCTTTGGGGAAAAGGAAACTCTAGCAAAATCATTAAAACATAGAAAATTTCTCGAGTTTTTAGCTGGAAACAGATGTTAAAATACCCAACTACCATGTAAAAAAACCATATCAAAACCATACCAAAACCATTCTAAAAACACATCAGAGAAACCATAAATATAACAAAACACATCAAAAAACAGCAAAAACCAGTAAAAAATCAAAAAACATATTAAAAACCATAAAAAACAATAAGCACAACATAAAAAAATCATAAATCATCTTCCCATCATAAAAAAAAACCATAAAAAAACCATTAAAAAACATAAAAAACATAAAAACAACCATAAAGAAAACATAAAAAACCATTAAAAAATCAAAAACAAAATCATAAGTCATTTTCCCATCCATAAACAAATCATTAAAAACCGTATTCAAAACCATAAAAAAATCATAAGTCATTTTCTCAACCATAAAAAAAAATCATATCTGCAAATCATAAAAAAATCATTAAAAAAACGTAAGAACATATTTGCCAAAAATGGCATCCTAAAGGATTTAGGAAGTCTGAAGTTGGGGGAACTGGCTGTGCAATCCACATTGAGAGAGTCCTTGACAATGAATGGGTGTGTATTCAGAATTTTGAAGACATTGCAGTTTGAGGGTCCAGGAAAGGATGGGGAATTGAAAGAGGGATCTAAGAGTGCAGTCCCTTGGTCAATACTTTGAACGGGACTGGCATTGTGGCTGCACCCTACATTCGAACGGCAGGGGAGGTGAAGCTGACCAAAACCATCACAGCTGTTCAGAATGTGGTGGGCATTGTTGTGTGCATGGGTGAGCTGGTGAAGACATCGAACCAGCTTCCGAAAAGGTTGGTGTCGCTCCAGTTTGCGGACTATGAGTTTGGAATTGAGTTTGTCGGGGCGATCGCCAGCTGTCCACCCAGGATTGGAGATGAGATTCTGGTGGTCCCGGTGAAGATGGTGTCAACATACCGTCGCTGGAGACATCAAGATTGAGCTATTGGAGGAAGTTGAAGACTATGACGGTCCCCAAGATGGAGGGTGAGGAGCGACCTTCCAAGGCCCTCAAGTGCGACATCCCTGAGGTCACAGTTGCAACACTTGACAGTGCTCCAGAGGGCACAGCCGTGTTTCTGGTGGGCAAGCTGCGTGCTGTCACACCCCAGGACGTGGTGGTGAATGTGATCTCATTCAGTGCCAACAGCATGAAGTTCGCGGCTGAGATTGAAGCGGACAATGCCCAAGCACGAGTCGATTGGTGGAGCAATGAGGCCGGCTTCAAGGAGCTGTTCGGTGAGGGCGTTCCCTGGACGGACTTGTGGGAGCGGTGTGAGACACAGGAGGGCCTCGTGCAGGGAAGGGGTTTCACGGGCAACTGAATGTGGAAAGGTGTTTTAGTTATATGTGAAAGGTCACAGGCTCAGACAGTTCAGGAACTTGGAGCATATCATGGCAGTTTGAGTCGGTTTGATAGTGTGGATTTGCTGCAGGCATTTGCTGCAAGGGCCTGGGCCTCATTGTCCGTCCACGTGAGTGGCAAGGTGTTCGGCAGTGGACAGTGCATGCCGCAAAGGTGGCGTGAATTTTCATCGTGCACTGCTACTGGAGTGCGGGCAGCGACGAAGCCTGTCCTGATTTTTCCCAACAGCATTTGAATGCACGCGAGTGGAATTCCAGGAATGGTAGCCACACAGCGATGCCGGGGAAATTCTCCAGACGAGCAACCCGGAAAAAAGGGGTGGAGCAGGAGCAAGTGTATCAGCAGCAGATTTCTCCGTCGAATGGGTCTTAGCCGGTTTCTGTCCTGGATGTCTCCATATCTCCTTGTGGTGATGCACACATTTGCTTTGTTAGGCGGCAGTTGGCCAAGTGGGCTGGTGAACCCAGAGAGGAGGGGTAAACGGAGAGCTGCATTCCACTGCTGCAGACAATGCAATTGACTTGCACAAGATATATGGCGATGTACTGTATCCCAACCTGGAAGATGTTTTGAGACGGGTCAAAACGTCGGTATCTCCATAGGTTTTCTGCGGGGTGGTGTTTCAAAGTAGGGGTGATACTCCCTGGGGTGATCCTCCCTGTGACTGAGTCCGTAGATTCCCTTCAGCGGCGTGTTGGTCACATTTTCTCTTGCTTGCCGGGAGGCGTGCCTGACTTTCATGAATTGATCAGGCTTTGCGCCCAAGGTTGAACAGTCCAAACAATGATTGCACTACTGCATTTATCCACCATAAGACAAATGCACATTGCTTTGCATTGATCTCCGCACAGTTTGAACAAATTAAAGTTTTCCTTACCAGACTTCTCATTCAGATCCATTGGCTGTTCAAGGCACGTTTTCGATCGATCCACACTCTTCATGGCTGTACAGTTTTCCCTGCCATGGTGCTTTGGAAGTATAATTGGAGTTGGAGTGGTAATGCTCCTGCGCTTCGACAGCACTATGCCTGGCGGGAGCCATGGCCATGCTGTGTGCAACTCGTCCGTAAATCGGCACAAAAGATCGCATCCGAGCCACTGCCGTTTTACCCTTGTGAAGTCACCTTGACATCCAACTCATCCTCACCATTTGCATCCGTAGGACTTTTCGAATTGTCGTTCACATTGATGACACTTGGGTCCAGTTGCGGGGGCGGACATCAGGCTCATTTTACCGGCGCTGCCAAGCAGCTACGGTAAACAGGGGGTGTTTTTTACGGGATACTAATGATGTATGTCCCATACCTCCCTGTAAAGTATAGCCTGTTGTCATTGTATAGTACTACAACTATGGCTCAAGAAAAACAAGCGTGTGCTTTGTGGCTGATTGTGGTTGCACAACTTTGACAAATATAACTTATACAGTATGGTTAGTTGATGATTGTTGGGATTTAGCCATCAATTACAAAGGATATTCCGTGGTTTCATGTGTTTATCATATATCAAAGATATGTAGTTAATGAATGACGGTTGAATGGTCGTAGCTGGTTGGTAGCCGTTGCCATGTTTGCAACCCATTGACCCCAGGCACAGCACATCGAAGAACTTGGACTGTCCAAAGCTAGGTTTATAAACGTTTGGAAGGTCTTTTATTTGGTGGTGCTTTGACATCGAAATAAACAAATGGAGAATAAATATGAATAAATGGATAGCTCCAGATAGAAATGGAAGCATCCGAACCCCCAAAAAAAAAAACAGGTCTGAAAGATGCCTGACATTTTGCCAGAATGTTTTTGTTTTGCCAAAGTTCTTTAGTGGTATGTTGGCTTCAGAGGCGGAAGGTGGGTCCTTCGGGATGATGTTGATGTCTGATGAAACCACCATTGGGACGATTGCTGCGGCAGTTTTCCCTAGATATATCAGTTTTATATCTTTGCTCTACAGATATTTAAAGTAAATCACACCCAAATTTGGTTTTAGATATTTTAGGCCCTTCCTTGATTTTATCCCTAAATCAGCTGACACGGCGAAACTCAGTTTTTTCCGCGTTGCCGCATGCAGGACCTGGCCCTCCCGGGCCAAGCGCTCCGACTGAAGCTGCTTGACATTTGAGTCCGGGGTCCTTTAATGTCCGAAATTAATGAATGCCTGTTTTTTTTTGCAATTTTCCTCGTTCTTGTCAGTGGGGCTCTAGGTTTCGCGGCAGTCCCCCATTTTGGTTTCTCCCCTCTTTAGATGCATTGGGAATTGTTCTTGAATCATGTATATTTGTATTTCATTGTATTATTGGCATGTTTGATTATATACCCCATTGTATTAGTATTGATTTTCACGCGAAGCTGTGACGTTGCATTGCATTGGGGGTCTGGCATCTTGTATCATCTTGTAGGAAACCTGTGTTTTTGGATACTTGTGGAACTTGTGGATGATAACAGCACATTTTGCCGTAGGTGTGTGTTTTACATTATGGTAATCACCAAAAAGATCAAAAAAATACAAAGACGTTGCTTCTTCCAGAGCTGGCGGCGCAATTCAAAGAAGTCCCAGGATGTGGCCACAGCAAGTCAGGAACTCAGAGACGAGGCTTCGGGCAGGCTGTCGTCCCTTGCTGCCTGGTTAAGAAGGGGGTTTCCCATGACGGATTGGTGATGATCCACAACATGTATACATACATATAATTACATATATATATATACCTGAAAAATATATGACCCCTAACCATCCCAAACCCTCAATCATCAAATTTTGATCATATCCCCCATCATCCACCGGCTTTCTCAACGGGCCCGGGCAGCTTCGGGCAGGCTGGCTGGAGCCCCTTGCACGTGGCAGCCTTCATGGGGCGGCAGGATGCAGTGAGCGTGGCGTGGGCGTCAGCGGTTTCGGGTGGTTTCGGTGGGTTTCGGAGGTGAAAAGATGGGAAGATGATGGAAAACATCGGATACCCTCTGGTAAACATACAAAAAGCTATTGAACATGGCCATTAATAGTGAGTTTTCCCATGAAAAATGGTGATTTTCCATAGTTATGTTAAATTACCAGAGGGTACCCCATTTAAAGTACGTATTTTTAGCACAGGTTTTCTGGGAAACTCTCAAGAACCATACCATCAAAAGTTTGGATTTTCTATAATTATATACATGTAATAAATGTGTAATAAATGAATCCTATCGAGCAATGATAGACCCTGAGAATAGCCGTTGTTGGACTTGCGTGATACTTGCGTGTTATGATTGTTGAATCATGAGTTTATAGTCCACCATGACACGATCTACTGAGGGATTCAGTTGAGTTTTAGTTTTGGTAATTATGTGTTTCCCCCTCCAAATCTATGTGCTTCTCCGGTAGCAGCTTGCTCGGATTCCACCAAACTCACCTGGTGAAACTGTGTTGGTCTAAGGTGCTGCTCCGCAATGGTGCCAATGCGCAAGGTCTAACCAACAAGGGGCAGCTGGCGGTGGAACTTTGCTCAGCTTCTTGGAGGATTAAATCTAGGAAAGTCAGAGGCCAATTTTGTTCAATGCTTAGTCTTGGAAAATTAAATTAAATCATGGAATTTCAATGAATTTCATCAATTTAGTAATTTATAGGAAAAATTATGCATTTTCTTGTGATGATTTTTTATGTTTGGATCCGTCTCTATGTCACTTTTGATATGTGTTGATCGTCTTGGAAGGGTGTAGCTCTTGGGCATATAGCCTAATATAACCATAACAAACATGCCATAACCCCTGCGGCCCCCAAAGTTGATGGTTTCTCATCCCCATAAAATGCCATTTGAGGATAACAAATGCTCCATGCCCCTGAGGATGTGGCAACGCGCCGTCTTCTGCAGAAAGAGATGCGGGAGATCCATTCGTTTCATGCCACCGACCGCATCGCAGGTGCGGATTTTCTGAACGGAGGGCTCGTGACATGTTGGTTATAAAGCCATCCAAGTATAGACTACTAAACTGTAGGCTATAGGAGTTAAACCATTACATTTAAACACGGGAGATATATCATATATAATCACACACACACATATATATATATATACACCAGTATATACCATAAATTCCATCTATTGGAGTTTACCAACTTGGCAAATTCTGTAGCACCGCGTTGTGAAGAGCAATGTGTCACAGAACATCAAGGAGAGAGATACGTAACGATATCTTTAATTCCACCACCCAAACACTGGGAGAATGCAGTTCGACAATTTGCAGAGATATGAACCCCTATATGGATTGAACATGTTAGACAATCCAAAAAAAAACAATTGGCCCCAAATGTTTGGCCCCATAAAAATTGATATAAATTGCCAGTGTCGAGCCCCAGAAGATGGAGAAGTCATTCAGTTTTTCGGCCCTGAAAAATCTGAAAACAGGTGCCGAACTGCTGGAGGAGAGGTGAGGTCGCGGGTCGCTTGGGGATTGTCATAAGTTATAACATATATTATAACATACTGTCTGGGTAAATTACAACGACCTCACTGCGACCTCACTGGAATACTGGTTAGTAAGGGGAAGTATCCCAATATGGTTTTATTTCAGGTTAGTGAATTATTGTAATTTACCCAGATATTATAACATACTGTGGATGGAAGAAATCCTGCACCAGCTGGTAGATGGATGTAGATGGTTTATCTCTATTTACAGGGCTTCAACCATCCTGTTGGTGCTGCAGGATTTCTTAACCATCCACTGTATCATAACCCATATCAGGAATATTGAATATGTACTTCAAGTAACTGGGAACAGGATGGAACAGGAATATGAAATATGTGTACTATCATGTACTAATCAACCGGTATGGGATGGGACATGGGTATTTCTCTTCCGCTCTTGCGCCATGCTAGTCACCCTTAGCAGCTACGCATATGATGAGCAAACTGGCAAAAATCTAGGTGCTTAATTAGTATAATTACATCTATAAGGAAAGATAGGAAAGTGTCCAACCTTATAACAACATAATTCGAGATATGTACCAAGTCTAGCTGAGAAACGTTTCGAATACTTATTGTAGAGCATTGTAGAGGATCGCTAACATTTATTAGATCATATTCAAGTATTTTTGCCAAACATCAATTGGATCATATTTATCAAAGCGACCACGAAACCCGCTGCAGGGTTTCGCACATCCAAGTGGGCGAGAGCCTTGAAAGCCTGGCGCAGGGGCTGCAAGTCGAAGGTGGCAACGTGGGTCCGAAAGAAATGGCAACGGTAAACCATGGTAAACTGCTAAAAAGATGCAGAAGAGTAAACTGAGTAGAGAGAAAAATTAGAGTATATTAGAGTATCAATAGTATCAATTATCACTTTTTCACTAGGCTTTCACCCACTTTGAATATGAATTATCGGATGATCGCTTTTTCAGTAGGCTTTCACCCACTTTATTGGGGGGATGACCCAAAAACGCTGTACAGAACAAATGATCCATATTTACCCACCATATTTTTTTTTGGTGAGCATCCACAACCCAGGAGTAATTCATGAGTCATTTGGATTATTTCTGGCCATGCGAACAGTTCGGAATGTTCACCCCGCCTCGGGAAAGAAAAATGGAAGTTGATCCCCTCCTTAAGTGTTTTCGATCGAATGTGGAATCAGGTACCACCACCGGATCCATTCTTTAATATATTGAAAGGATGCAACGATACCAGAAAATGCTGGAAAGTGCCAATGTTGGCATGCCCACTCAGATTGGAATTGCATAGGAATGCAATTGGTCTGGGCCCATCATCATTGGATTACCATTGGCTTATCATCATTGGCTATGTTTTTTATTATTTATCCTATGGGATTCCAATGGTTTGTCATCATTTTCCTTATTACCCACTGGTTATTTAACAGTTTGCCATGGAAAATGGCCCATTTATAGGTGGTTTACCTATTAAAAATTGTGATTTTCCATGGCTATGTTAAACAACCAGATGGTAATATATTCAAGAGGGTCTAGACCAATTGCATTCCTATGCAATTCCAATCTGAGTGGGCATGCCAACATTGGCACTTTCAGCATTTTCTGGTATCGTTGCATCCTTTCAATTGGGCTGTGTCTTTAAAATAGGCTGCCCCAGAATCCAATTGTATTCCAATGGTATTCCATTGGTTTATCATCATGTTCCTTACGTGGCTATCATTGGGTGTATAAACAGCTTATCATCATTGGATTAACATTGGCTTATCATCATTGGCTATGTTTTTTTTATCCAATGGGATTCCAATGGTTTATCATAATTGTCCTTATTACCCACTGGTTTATTTATATAACAGTTTGCCATGGAAAATGACCCATTTATAGGTGGTTTACCTATAAAAAATGGTGGATCTTTCCATGGCCATCGCGCGATGTTTAGCTCGCTCTCGCGCTGCAGGTGGCTTTGCGAAATGTCTTCCGTCACCTTCCAGGGAGATTCGTGCCTCAGCTCCGGACATTCAGATCATTTCAGATCCCCCCCTCTAGTGGTTTAACGGCTTCTTATGGAAAATCACTATTTTTTTGTGGAAAATATGGAAAACCAACATTTTTGATGTTTGTTCATAGGTAAATCATCTATAAATGGGATGTTTCTTTTTCCATACAGTAGTTTTATGTTAAATTACCAGTGAATGCATTTACTGCTAGCGTGAGTGCTAGCATTGCTGTCAACCATGATGTCATCGAGCCACTGAACCCACATTAATTACCGCTGTCATCTCATTTTGCCAACGGTTGGCAGCCTCATTTCTGTTGATGACATCTCCATTCGTAGCAGGAACCTTCCCGACGTGGAGCAGCCCTTTTGGTGGATAAAACCAAGTCATGGAGAGAGAGAGAGAGAGAGCATTTCTTTCCTTTCGTTTGTCATCCATTTGCCATCCATCATTTGTCATCCCCTATTTGTTGTGGAAATTGCCATCTATTTGAAAAAAATGCTTCAACAATCCCCATGATATGAGAAACTCCACTAATTAATGTCTACATCTAATATCCCTTTCAAGCCATCGTAAAGAATATTGCCACATAGATCCTCTATTTGAACAGTTGGTTAAACATACCCATTTTGAAATGCCAAAGTTTAACCTGGGATTTATCCACTAATATCATCTAATATTCCATTATTATCCCATAATTATCTCGAACTTATTCCTATTTATCCATTATCCATCAATTATCCATGAAATATCCATCAATACTCCATTTTGACGAATCACACCCATCACCATCCAATCATTATCCCACGGACTATCCTGAAATTATCCAATATAATGACTGGGAATGGTTTAATTTATAGCACCTATAAAAATTATGATGACTGGGGGATGGTGCGTTTATGACATTGTTTTTACCCACATGGGACATGGGATTTTTCTCGTACATCCCTGTGCCTAGGCTTCGAGCCCTTCTTCGTCCCACGCGCGCCGTTGATTCCAGATGAAGATCTGGAGCTGGAGCAACTTAGCTCGGCAGGAGATAGATCTGGTGTAGATAGGGTTTATCCTCTGGTAAACTGTAACATAACTATTGAAAATCACAATCTTTAATGGGTAAATCCACTATTTCTATGGCCATGTTCAATAGCTATGTTAGTTTACCAGAGGGTAAATATATGTAAATATGCTTTAAATATGGTCTAATGAGCTTGAATATATTTGAATATGGTTTAACTCGGATTAATGTGATGATACTGCAATAGAGTTTAATATTGTTAATTAATGATGATGATAGTGAATATGGTTTAATAGGGATCGCTATTGAATAACGAAATCCCGTTTCTTATGGTTTATCATATTGTTTTCCATGATGTGTGATAATGGTAATGAAATATGGTTTGATATAGTGAATATGATTTGATATAGTGAATAATGTGGGAGACCCAATAATAAACAATCCCTAAAAGAACCATTTTGATGGGTGGGATTCCAACCATCGCCAAATGCTAGGTTTATCATGGGGTTTCCCACATGGTTTGACATTGATTGATAAATCCACCCTATTATATAGGAGGTTTTTTATGGTAATTTATGTTAGTTTAATATGGTTTAACAGGGATAATTGTGGGATCATAATATTAATAATACGGTTCAGACTTTGCTAGTGGATTTACCCTTCGCTAATCAAACATCGCGATTTCTGGGAAACCCCCGATCCAAATGGAGGTTTCCAGCTGGGGAAATCTAAATTTCCAGCAATCCATGTTGATTACCAGAAGGATCCAGAAGGTATCAAAATTGATCAGCTCTGATACGTGTTTGTATGTTAAGTATTGTTGAGTTCTTTTCTGTTGATTTTCGGCCGGTTTGCAACTTCCATGGTCCATGCCTCTACCAGCAAGTCCATCAGCTAAGGCTGGTGGAAGTTTGTGCATATTTGGGCTGCCAAATCTTTGAGGTTCAGCCGGGTCGAGGCTTAGCCTCTTGGATGCAGCTGGATGGGCTTAGGTCATTCTGCGGCCAAAGCTGAAACAAGAGTACCAATTTCTCACTGGATCTGGCCAATTTTGACTTCCAGCTCCCACTCTTCAGTTCCAAAAAAAAAACAAAAAAATATCCAAAACATTTTTCAACCCAGCCCACCAGCCGGGTCCCGGTCACCCCCAGGCCTTCCTGGTGGTCTCGGGCTGCGTGCGCGACTATCCCATCGATTTGGTGAACTTCATCCGCAGCGCGCGGCTGAACCCGCTGCAGGTGGCCGCCTTCCTCGGGGAGGACTTCCCGATGACTCCACGACGCATAGCACCACGACCCCACAACATATCCACAAAAAAGAACACAAGGAACACAACAAACAACAAAGCAAAAACCATTTATAACTTATAATCCACTTGATATCGTGCAAGATGTCGAAGAAAGATTCTGTAATCATGAGTACTCATATACAAGCTGTTTATCTATCATGAGATGTCTCATGTCTTCTTATCTGTTCGATTCTATCTCTAAGAGAGCTTAGAAGTTGGGATCAAGTTTGAATCTCCAGACATTTCGGGGAGGATGCCCTGGATTCTTTATTTAGCACGTGGTGTTCCCTTCAGTGCCGTACAACACGCAGGACTTTTCCTTGGCCAAGATCTTGCGCATGGAGTTCCTCAACGCAGTGCCTTGGTCGTTGCTGAAGTTGGCGATTTTCCATGGCTGAATCCACCGCTAAATCTACTAGGGAATCCACCGATGGTGGAACATCGTGGAATCTGGACCTCACTGCGACCTCACTGGAATCATAGTTAATAAGGGAAATCATCCCCAAATGGGCCGCAAGATTCAGGTTAGTGAAATATTATGATTTACCCAGATATATGATATATATATACCATCTGGTTATTTAACATAGCCATGGAAAATCACCATTTTTAATAGGTAAACCATGTATAAACGGGCCACTTTCCATGGCTATGTTAAACAACCAGAGGGTATATGATAATTAATTAAGCTGTTTGTGAGAAGCGGTTCGGAGCCAGTGGCTATCCATCTTCCGAACGATGGGGAGCTGCCAAGGAGCTACCCACTGTGACCGCGCAACCGCAAATCCAAGGGATGCTACGGAAAATCATCATTTTTATCCATGGTTAATAGATGTTAAAGTAGAAAATACTCGAATAACCCCTATGCCGTGTATGCATGTTCATACCACATAGTGGTCCCAAAACGGAGCCCACTATATTGTTGTTGCCTTTGACTGTAAAGTGTACATAATGTCAGGGT
>Ga0126342_10018728_pt1 | contig 11835 bp, 11 predicted proteins | sample Cyp1metagenome_FD_92528 | JGI IMG/M metagenome (GOLD analysis project Ga0126342, IMG submission 92528) | Coral microbial communities from Lord Howe Island, Old Settlement Bay, Australia - Cyphastrea 1 metagenome | ecosystem: Host-associated > Invertebrates > Cnidaria > Coral ... | reverse complement strand
GGGGCCGCACCATTTTCGTGTGGCAGGTGTGGGACTTCGAGCACACCTGGTCACTTGTGACCCTATCTTTTTTACTTCAAAACGTAGAAACAGTGATTAGGGTCACAAGCGACCAATGTCCCTGAAAGATGCCCAACTTCCTGCCCTTATGGGACTGGAGCAACCTTGTTCACTCCAAAAAAGACATGTAGCATCATGTAGCTATGAACAAACAGTAAACAATACATGGGGAATAGTACTCTGTGGATCTATACGGTGGTTTTTATCTTGGACAGTACTGACGCCATGTGACTTGGATGCTTTGCAACGTTCACTCCAACACCATGGGTTTCCTAAGAAACAACTGGAAAATTCGAAGTCTCCCAATCAAACCACCCAGAGATTGGGGTTGAAACAAAGCAATCGCATCGAAATTTTCTGTTGGTCATATCAATCGTGATGCTGCCGTGATGCTCAAAATTCATCCAATTCATGGTCAAGTCATGTTCACCCTTTTCATTGTGTACCCACTATATGACTTTCACAACTTTGACGAAGATTCTGTACAGCAGCGCGCTGCAGGGAGAGACTTTTGACAAAGCCTTGATGTCGGGGTATTCGTTGAGAACCCCATTGCAGTCGATGCAGCATTTGCCTGCTTCAGCTCCGGGCCCCAAGCACGAGACTTGAAAAGACATAAGTCAACTAAAGCCAATAAGGCTTGAAAGCATCCAAGAAACAACATATGCTTGGAACACCTTGGGCAGCTCTCATGTTTTTCCTTCACTTCTTCAGTCACTCAAAGTATGGGCGCTTCTCATTGAAGTTGGGTGTGAAGTGCATGCAGGTGATGGGCCCCACCCAACTATAGGCCAGTCCATTGATCTCCTCTTCAGTCTTCCTGAAGTATTTGCAGGTTTGCATGCAAAAAGACTAGCTGATCCCATCGCCTGGGGAGTCAGAAAAAGTTTTCTTGCGGATCATGACCCCATGGTGCGCAAACGATTACACCAAAAGTTGCATACATACCGGATTATTCCACCATCAGAAAAATATCATAAACAAAATGTTGGGTTTTAGACCATATTATCTACCAAATCTATTAGTCTGAGTCTATGGGTTAAATCTGAATTTGCTATGATATGCTAGAAAAATGTTGGCTTAAACCCCCAACATATCTCCATTATTCGCTTGTTAAACCGCCATTACACCACCATAATTGATTGGTAAAATCGTTTTTTTTGCATGTAAAATCACCACTTGTTCATTCTTAAAGTCTTAAACCACCATTTTGTCATGGTGAAACTGCCATTTTTGTCGCTTAAAGCACCATTTTTCATGTAGATCCCTATGCTCCCAACGCTTCAACCGCCGCAACACTCGAACTCTCCTCCAGCAGCTGGATCCAGAAGCCCAACGCCACGTCCACCGGCGTCTCCGCCTGGCGTCCGAAGCTTGATGGATTCCTTGTGTCAAACATATCTGGTTGGTGGTTAATATACTGTTAATAATGGTTAATGATGATGGTTACTATATGGTTAATGATGGTTAATAATAATCTGGTTGGTGGTAAAACAACCCCTCTGAAAAATATGAGTCAGTTGGGAGTATGACATTCCCAACTGAATGGAAAAGTAAAAGTCATGTTCCAAACCACCAACCAGATATGGAGGTGTCCTAAAATAGGGGTACCACCTGGCATCATGCGAGCTGATTTTCGACTTTTCGAAATCAACGAAATAAACCATCCAGCTGGGGGTATCCTCCTACAAACCCACGAAGTTCGGCAAGACTTTGCGATGCTCAGCACCAACTAAACACTCCCATCAAGGTCAAGCTCCAGGTGCACAGCAGGCGATGGAATTCTCCACCATCTCATTGGGATTGTTTGCGGTGGAGTTTCAAAAGGTTTTTCTGTGAAATGGGGATATATTCAATTGACTGAACTTGTTCGACCTCCCAAGTACCTGAAAATGGTCTCAAAGGTCTCCAAATCCCTTGTCCATTGCTTTCTCCATGCCGTGGCCTGTCTCAAGGGCAGCTTCTTACTCATCTCAGCAATGAACTTCGCAACGTCGTTGGACAGGACGAAGCCCATGCCATGCCTTGGCGCGGCCCATCGAGGCCCATCGAGGCCGAGGCTTGGAAAGTCCTGTTGTTTTTTTTGGGGCTCGAATTGTCCTTCAGAAAATGAACATGGATATGGAAAATAGGAATTGAACCATCAGGAATAGTTTTTTTATGATTTTTTAACTGGCTAAATATATTGGGATTAAACATGATTTTACCAACAAACATTGGGATTTAACTAACCAAAACATGGAGTTGATCAACTAAAAATAGGATTCAACGATGAAGAAAAAGGAGTCCATATGGTTCTACCCGCAAAATTGGGGCTTGACCATCAACTATAGGGATTTATTCAATGGATCATGGTGCTGTGGGTCTGAAATGCGGTATACCGGTGTACCCCCAAACGGACATAACATGCTATGGAAACCCAAGGCAAATATTGCGATTGGGGACAGGTAAAGTAACCAACCAGTAATCTCGTCAACTTCTACTGAAATTCAACTGGCCCTTCATATAATGTCAACCCTGGATTAATACTCCCCCAGGCTGTCAGCCATACATCACCAAAAGACCATGGTTCAAAAAGAATCGAATTTGGCACAGGCGACGCCATGTCGAAGTTTGTCTTTTTGGTATCTGTTCCAGCAATAGCCACACCCCAACCCCAGTATTCGACCATTCAGGACATCTATTCCGAGGAAGATGGATTCTTGCCCTCAATCTACAGAAGGAAATCATCATGATCCTACACGTTTTATAGCGTTGTTTTTTTGTTTGTATATCCCATGTTCAAAACAAACCCAACATATGATTGTTAGATTTCATATCCCATTATATATATAAATAAATAAATAAATAAATAAATAAAATAAATCCCAATAATATCCCTGATAGTTGCTGGTTGGTGGATTTAACCATCTTGAAAAATATGAGTTCGTCAATGGGAAGGATGACATCCTATCATGGAAAATAAAACATGGTCCAAACCACCAACCAGATCACCATCATATTCCCATTGTTGTTGGTTTATAAACTATTAACCACTATTAATATCACATCTTTAGTGAAACATACCCCATTTTCACCGTTTTCAACGCCCACGCATTGGACCACGCGACGGAAACGACGCCGCCCGGCGGCGCCACAAGTACTTCCTACGTAGTCAGGAGAAAAAAAAATATGGTTTCACTCCCATAGGATCCATGGTGCTGCTATATATGGTAACATTTACCATCAATATACCCCAAATGTTAGCATATATACCAGCACCATGGATCCTATGGGACTGGTGAATGGAACGGCTTTCAAACAGAAAAACATGATGATTTCATTAGCAACTCATAAACCAGACAAAAATGGTTAGATTAGACAAGCAAAAACAAGGGCTTAACCAGCAAACATGGTGATTTAACCAGCAAAAAACATGTGGTTTAGCCAACGATCATGATGATTGAACCTGAATGAATTGTTAATGGGGTTTTCAGAACGGCACTGACAATGGTTGGTTCATGGCGGTTTAACCAGCACTAGTGGGGGTTCAATTTCGAATACCTCGAGATTCCGCTTGTCAATCAATCATCATATATTTATCGTGTGTCCCTTAAACATGCTTTAACGCACATAATGCACTTATATATAGTTCCAAAGGTTATTTTTGGATGTTTTTTGCATGACCCAATTCATAAACTGCGAAAAACAACTTTTATTTTGAAATGACTTCCCATATCAACCATCATGAAATATAGATCCCATCATTAAATGGCTGATTTCATCTGATTTCACCACCAAATTCACGAGAGGTGAATACCCCATGTTTTCATGATAATCAAACAAAAATCATATATTTTTTGCTGGTTAAAAATCACATGAAGCCAACTCCCCATGGTTTGTTGGTAAAATCCCATCGATTCACCGGGCACCTCCGGGCGTCGTCGGGATCGAAGACGGACTCATCCAGGAGATTACCCTGCGAGTCAACGACATGGCGATGGAAAAACATCATATTTTGAATAGGTAAAACACACATATATATATAGATATATATATATATATGGTAAACATGAAAACAATTTTAAGGGGCCAACATATTTTCAAGAGCTATGCAACAACTAAAAAACATGGTGATCTTTTTAATGGTGATTTAATGGTGATTTACTGGATGGAACCTCTGGAAATGTGTGACATGGGGATGGAAAATCATCATTTTGAGTCATCGATTTTCATGGGCCTACATTTTCAATAGTCATGTAAAAAATTGCAAAGGGCAAATAGGTATATATGAATCACCAACTGGAGATTAATTCAAATACAATATGTATTCAGATGTATTCAGAAACCAGGTAATTACTTGATATACCCTCTGGTAAACTAACAAAAAGCTATGGAAAATCACCATTGTTAATGGGTAAATCCACTATAAATGGCCATTTTCAATAGCTATGTTAGTTTACCAGAGGGTACTTGATATAGTGGTATCTCTCCATGTGTCAAAAAGTATGTGGCGCACATTGCCAAAAAAGGTCACTTGCTTGTCATCCAATCTGCATCCTCTTCGCATCATATTTCACTGGTTGGTGGTTTTAACCATCTTCAAAAATATGATTTCGTCAGCTGGGATGATGACATTCCCAACTGAATGGAAAGTCATAAAAGTCATGTTCCAAACCACCAACCAATTCATCAATGCAAATGGACAAAGGATATCCATGGCACGTTGGCGCACTATCCCCAGGATATCCCCACTTCATGTCGATTGTTGATCCAATGTATCTAGGCTATGGATCGCAAGGGGCGATGCTTGGAGATTGGTCATCAAGAATTTGGTCAAAGAAAGACATCACATATGGCGAAAACTGGGCGAAATAGACCTATGCTTTCCCTTTTTGTGGCTGGTGATTCATTCATGCCAGGTGCTTTCTGCGTCCACAACAATTGATGCTGGAATCTCAAAAACAAACTCAAGGACTTTCAAACATCATGGTCATTTGAAGTTCCTTAAAGAATTATCCCATGTCCTGCTATGCTTCCCCAGCCCATGAGTCATGATACTCCCCAATACATTTGATAGTAAAATCTCGGAACTAATCAACAACCAACCAATAATTTATCAAATACACCGCCACTGTCACTGTAATTCATGAGTCAAACACTTAAACGCCAAAGAAAACAATATTTTAAAAAAAAAACTCTACCCGGTGGTAATTCTCATCTAAACCCATCTATTGGATAGAATAGTCCCCTATAATCTTCCATACTTGGGCAAGCAATATCAATCCCATCTATTGGCTATTGACTAATATATAATACCCTACAATCCCCTATAACCCCCTGTATACATATATATAACCTCCTATCCATTATAATCCCCTTTTTTATTGGCCAGTGAAGTAGTATCCCCATCCTCCCCCATCCACCGGGCTCCTGAATCATCCGCTGCATTGGGAGCCGCTCCAGCAGCTGCAACAGCACCTGTGCCCAACAAACAGTTTAGAACTGGGATTATCTTACAAGGTGGTGCCCCCCAAGTTATAAGTTGGTTTATAATCCCATTAACTGTAGATATATCATCTATAAACCATAGTTATTGGAGTTATAAACCAACTTAGCTATCTAGGGGGCACCACATTGTATGATATATAACCTTAGTATCCCAGTTACAACTGTTATAATCCCAATTATACTGATATATAAGAGCTATACTCCCAATAATATGACTTATAACTAAACTAATGTCATGGAGTTATAGGATTGGAGTTTCATGATTATAACATATTATAACTGGGATTCTATATCACCAACTAGTTATAGAAGTTATGGCCAATCCCTGTTTTAACTGTTAGTTGGGCCATAACTTTGGATGACATTGGATGACGTTTGACAATGTGTCTATTCTCCCCGACTAGAACATATGTTCACCCTGACTGTATGCATTTGGTTAGGGAAAAACGAAAAGTGTGATGAATCATCCAAGGATTTTTCCTGTTTTGACTTGAAAACCACCCAAAAAGGAAGTTGAAGGACACAATTCTTCATATTACTGGGAGTTCACCAGCACGGAAACACAGAAAACACAGCAACAGTTGGGCCATTTAGACATACCCGTGTTTCCCATCTCATGAAATACTGGTTGAAAGCGTTTTCTCTACTAACTATAGGTTATCACAATCCCCAACAAAATTAGGTAGTAAAAGTCAAATCCCCAACCAAGTAGAACATGTACAAAGTATAAGTCCACCAATCAACCACCACAGCTGCACCATCCAGGATCGCCTTCACATTGACGAAAGACAGATGATCCAAACACAGCACAAAGTCAGCATGACCGAAGTGCTCCTGTTGATCGATCCAGCGGGTCCAGGACTTCGCCATGAAACAGGATCATAAAAAACCAGCAACATTCGGTGGTGTCAATGGATTTATCTACATATTAACATGTGGAATTATGATAAATGATATTTAAGTATAGGTTGGTAATAACCCAACAAAAATGCCGAAACGTGTTTCCAGAACAGTATAAACAATAATATTCACTTATAATCACTTATTCAGATGTCCAGCTTTCTACACCGGGGACTATATCCAAAAAAAACTATGTAGTGAATGTGGTTTATAAACCAACTTCTAACAGGGCGGCAACATATTTTTTGTTCATCCTGTGGCACAGCTGTGGAGTTCTCATGTTTTCTTTGATTCTCCATATCTCAATGGCCATGCAACAAGAACCGATTCATTGGAGGTACCTACCATAAATAAGGCCTATTTTTTAGGCCTCTGTCAGGGGATATAGGGGATATACCCCAAAAATATGGCCTGTAAAATGGTACTAGCGTACCTCCATTTTAGGATCCTGGAATTCCCATTGAATATCATTGTTTTTTGTTGGGGAACATCCAGGAAACCATGAGGACAAAACCCCAACCCTTAACGTTCCCCCGGGCAAAAACTCAAGGAATGCTCTGGTTTGATGGGTTGATCATGGCCGTGGGGTATCACGTTTAACCACGAGAAATACATCGTATATAGCAACCCCGAGATCCCCCCAAACGAAAATGATAGGAAAAGTACTTCATCACAATTTTATAGTGAATTTGTTTATGGTTCGGCATCTTTTTTTGGGGGGTGCTACAAAGGGAACATAATGGATATATAATGGGGATATCAATGGGGATATACTGGGGATAGCTGGAGCATGTGCTTGCGCAAGTGAACATAGTAATCTTCTCAACTGACTGCAATGCCATAAATTGCGGGATCAACACATCACATTTTCAGAGACACCCAGATGCGTGCAGAGAAGGGCTTGCCTTTCTTCTTTCCGAGACACAAAATCATTGGCCCATAAGATTCTGACACTTTCAAAATCACCATTTATAGGCTTACACGGATATATAAGGATAATATATATGGATCAAACACATTCAAAAAACAAGGATCCTAAGGCCCGCACATCGATAGATCACATGATCACCCTGAAAGATCCATGGTAAGCCATCCCCGCCTCGACCAAGGGCCAGGCTTCTTCATAGGCATAGCTGCCATCCGCGGCATATCGCAATGCTGTCATGTCGCGGTGCCTGGCTGATTTATATTAGCTTAATATGGCTTAATCACCATTAGGGCAGTTAGGGGAATGGTTATCAACTATTGGTTTATATGGGGTTTTACCAGATTAAAGAATTATAGGATATTATAAGTGCCATAATTAGGGGGATGGTTAGCGATGATGATCCGGCTGTCTTCGGTCAAAAGTTGGCTTTGTTAGCTAAATTGCCACAGGGCAGTGTTTAAATCCCTTGTCCTGTACTGTGGGAACCCTCTGTGTATTTGGCAGTTATATGAAATATAATTTAATACAATAAATATCATTTAATATATCAGGCAATGACAATATCAAGTATGTGGAGTAAATAGTCTGCGAATGGGTGAATTTGCTTTGCCATGATTGGTAGATTCAATGGACCTCTGAAAACCAGCAAAACCATTGAAAACTGCAGAGACAAAACAGGCGCAACCAAAAAATAACAATGGTTTACAACGAACATGTACCGTCTATGTTGTAGTGAAATAGTGGGAATATGACACATTTAATCTGTAATTAGTTGCTTCACTTCCAGCCATGACATCTGTTGGACATTATTGAACAGCATTCAACAGTGGGGGTCATTTGGCTTCAAAGTATGCCAGAGATCTTGCCGCATCTGACCCGAAACCCATGTCCCTAGACCCTCCAAGTAGATGGAAAAACGGTGCTGACGTGAAACCATGACCTTGGACTTTGACCCATTAAATCCTGGCTACTTGGAGGGGATCTAAAAAAAATAATGAGTCATGAAATTTCATTCAATACGAGATCCCATTATATAGATCCCCTTAAATCACCATTAAGTTACCATTAAAATCACCAATGGTGGATTCACCCCGTCACCATGAAATCACAACTAAATCACCACTAAATCAACATTAATCAAATATACTAAATGGATCTAAATGGTAATTATGCTAAATTCATCCCATCCCATTCCATCTCGCCTCATCAACTCCTCCACGGCCCGTCGTCGTGGTTTTCCCAGCGGCACGCGGCCCATCACGAAGCGCCACACCACGTCGTCCGACGCGGCGCAGGGGGCCGCGAGGGCACGGCGGAGGTGGCGACGCAGGCGGGGCCTGGGGGTAGCTTGGGGTGGAAATATGGGGAAGACCCTGGGAAATCATGTGAAAATGCGGGAAGATCATGGGAAAATCCTGGGAAAATGCGGGAAAATGATGGGAACATCCTAGGAAAATGCGGGAAAATCATGGGAAAATCCTGGGAAAATGCAGGAAAATCATGGGAAAATCTTGGGAAAATGCAGGAAAAAGGGTTGGAAAATTGAAACAAACGTGAGGATATCATAGGCAAATGATGACAAAATCTGGGGAAATGGATAATATCATAGGAAAATCATTGGAAACTGTGGGAAAGTGATGGAACAATTTTGGATAAATGAAGGATTGTTGGATAAGGCCTCGGAATTTTTGGGTTAATGATGGGACAATGATGTGAGAATAATTGTCGGGAAAAGACCACGAGCAAATCATAAGATATAATCATTGGATGTAATGACGGAAGTCCTGGTTCTTTTCTTGGGGCGCTAATTTTTGTCAATTTTTCTGCCTTGAATATATAGTCATTTTGTGGGATTTGTACTGGTTCTACCTAGAGGTTAAAGGGTATCGGCATAGCTACTAGGTATTTTGGCGGATTTGGATGGATTTGGGGGCTTGTATATTTTTCAACATACATTTCATATATGTTCATGGAGTCCAATATGTACAGAGTTGTTCGAATAGTGACAGGTATGTATGGATGGATGTGGGTTGAAGTGGGTCACAATCAAGGGATTTCCAGGATAGGACACACGCTCACCGCGGCCGCGGCTTTGGCTCCCTTGCGGCCGGCTGGAGGACCACCCTGTTGTTGCCTTGGCCATCCGTTCTGTCTTTCGGGCGATGTTCCGCGCAGCTGTGTCTTTGTTAAGCCAGTGGGGCTGGCCCGTCAAGCATCCGGCCAACCGGCCAATCGCAGCTCGGACCGCTTGTTGCTGTCTCCAGGAGGTACCCTCTGGTAAACTAACATAGCTGTTGAACATGGCTATTTAGTTCATTGATTTAGCCAGCTATAAAATGGTCATTTTCCATAGCTATGTAAACGTTTACCAGAGGGTACAGGATTTTTTTCCGAAACTTTCGGAATGTCCAGCGATAGCCATCGAATGGATCATTTGGAGCCCATCATGGGTTACTCAACGCTTGGGATAGGGCCATGATGTCTTCAAGAAGTGACAAGTGGCGGCTCACATCCCAACACCATCCCAATGATTGTTGATACAGTACAATTCACCCACTTGAGAAGCTCGCCCATTTTGGGATAGTTACCTTGACATTCATCATGATTTCTGGTGATGTCTGCCAGTGCTGTCGTTCGAATCTATCCAAATTGATTGATGACTAGTTCCCCATGTACATCCATTCTTTGATGGTGAAATACTCTTTTTGATGGTTTCACTCAATAGCAGTGACTGTTGGGTTTCACTCTCTGGGTCTGGGAGTGGTGCGTGATTTGTTGCCGAGCCCTAACGCCGGATTCAGATGGTTAAATCATATGAAAGCCCTATGGCACAATCCCTATAAGCCATATGTTGCCAAGAAAACCAGATTACCATGGTTCATTTTAGATCAATAAATCCTTTGATCGATTCGTGCCAAATCATATTCCCATTTCTTGGTGGTTCAAATCCCCACCTCAGTTCTTATTGGTGAATTTAACCTATAACTTACATGTCAATGAATTCAACAAGAATCATCCCAAATTATGAGACAGCAAATGTGGACATTTCACAAACATTCACCAACACAACTGACCATCTTATAGCTCACTATTGTTGGTTTTTCATATGGTTTTCTACCGCCACGTTTTGCCCATCAAATTCTTGATGTTTTCACAGGCCCGTTCTCCAAGGTGCTGAGACCAGCGTGAACCAAAGATCAAGATCCTTGGAGGAAAACAATGCCATCTGCACCATCCCCCAGTCAGAAAACCATTTTTTGGTGCTATGCAAACTTACCATTCCCAGGAAAATGGCTTGGTTTATGACATTGTTTTACCCACATAAAAAAGTACTATCGTATATCTAATATGTATCCACACACACACATTTTTTACAAATACATCAGGAAACAAGTGGAGGCTTCCGAAGTGTTTTGTTTTTCAAATCGCTGGAAAAACACGATTGTGGGACTGAGACACGGATTCATACAATCCTCAGCAGCAGGATTTCGGGTGTCCTAGTCCTGATTATTTAAAATTATTTTCAGGATATGGGGTTACAGGGTAAGTAAGAAACATGATGTATGTATATATTTGCATGCAATGTATGCATACATAGATCTAGAATCATCTGAAAGGATACGCTCACGCAATATGAGCAATAAAATCAGGCAGGAATGATCTGGTTGGCATCCAAACTTTCACCCCATGAACGGAGCAACCCCGGCAGATGATGATCAGACCCTGGTTGAACCCCCATGGACTTTGCTATCCAAATCCCCAAAAAATGCGCTGCTGCATGGACTTTGTGCTCCTTCCCCATGTTTCCCATCTTTTTTTGCTGGAAACATCGTGGTGAAATGCAGATTCTTGCTGCTTTAAGCCACACAAAAATTGCTGGCAGAATCCACATTTTTACGGGGCGCAAGGACTTGTTCGCTGGCGCACCGTGGTGATGTTTGCTGGTTATGTTGACCCCACTAGCTACAGATATATCTACCACAAAAACTCGCTAACCAAGCGCCAAACAAAACAAGTTAGCCAATATGAATCAGCTCTATCAACTATGATTTTTATGAATTCCCCATGTCTGCTTTGCTTCAATCCATGAAGCAGTCACCAATTTCTGCTATCGCAACAATCCACCATGAAATCACTATGAAAACAATGAAATCTGAACCAATCAGCTATAGATCATCCTCCAATTCATCCACCATAAATCCACCATTTCCCCATTTTGGCCGCTTCCAATCCAGTGAAAACTCCGTTCGCCCAAGGCGCGCCAGTCGCACTTTCCCTCGACGCGCGACGGTCCCGACGCGCAAAGCGCCGGAGCTGTCGAAGTCTAGTGGGCTGGACCTGGTGGGTTTCAACATGTTTCAACCAACCTGATAATGATCATGAATAGATCAATTATGCATCTTAATAGTTATAATATTTTATAATATTTTATAATATTTTATAATATTTTATAATAT
>Ga0126342_10018727_pt1 | contig 11836 bp, 13 predicted proteins | sample Cyp1metagenome_FD_92528 | JGI IMG/M metagenome (GOLD analysis project Ga0126342, IMG submission 92528) | Coral microbial communities from Lord Howe Island, Old Settlement Bay, Australia - Cyphastrea 1 metagenome | ecosystem: Host-associated > Invertebrates > Cnidaria > Coral ... | reverse complement strand
GGAGGACGAGGAGGACAACGAGGACGACGAGGACAACGAGAGGACGACAAGGATGACAAGGAGGACGAGGAGGACGAGGAGGAGAGGAGGAGGAGGAGAGGAGGAGGAGAGGAGGACGAGGCATGAGGAGGAGGAGGAGGAGGAGGCAACTGACATAAAATCTAACAACCCTCACCTGGCAGGTGGGGAAAAACTAGAACTTTCACGGACCCTAATAATAAACACTCCGCATTTAACTAGTGTTTATTATTAGGGGGCGAAACCCACAAATGGTAGCTTTATCTTTAAATTGTTTTCTAAAGGGGATCAATTAAAAGTCAAATTGGCCAACCTGAAATTTTCCAAAATTGGAGATGGACCATCGTTTTTATTATTTGGGGGGTTTAGTAATAGGGGGAAGGGATTATTCGACACGCATGGGGCTGTTGCGCAGGTACAATTTGGGCAGGGGTAGCTCAGTTGCGGTGAAATGTCCCTCAAATGTTCAACATCTGAAAAACATTTCCACTGAAAAGATAGCCTCGTGGCCGTAGCTCACCTCGTCTGGGTAGCATCGCCCCGCGCGAATGCGACAGAAAAGTTGCAAAGAAAGGGTCCAGTGAGAACTTTTCTGCGAACTGCTGAGGAGGTTGTTGAAGATTGTGGTATCCTTCACAGCAAGGGTTGACGGAATGTCTGAAGGAGAGATACAGCATTTGACTTTGAATATGATTCACGGCTGTTCCTTAAACCCAACTTGGATTGGGATTGCCCCACATATCATGTTGGGGCTGGACCTGCATCCCTTTGAAACCCAGAAGGAATGGATCGCAATGGTCGCAAAACTAAGACGCATAATTTGCATGGAATGTCAGGAATTCACCAATACGATCCCTGAAAGAAACCATGGCCACTTTTCTAACCGTGTGTCAAAAACACCTCTATCCTTATCAACAGTGGGTAAAGGCGTCGCTTCCACCCTGTTTCGGATCACTCAGTCCTATCAGTTCAGCAAACACACAAAGCTTGCTAGCACTCAGCATGCCCTGCTACCGGCAATGACGGGCTCCTACCCTGCCACCCTTACTTAGTTCCCATACCCAAGAGCCCACGATATTGAACTGCTTTGGGCAGTTCTAGTCTGATGTTGGCTTTTGGGACCGCCATTTCCCCATGTTTGTTGGGTGAACCCCCCTATTTGGCTCTATCCCGGTTTGACTTAGCTGAGGTCATTTTGTTGGAACTGTTTGCAAGATTTTGTAAGTCAAATTCCCACATCTGTCTTTGAAAACCCAACACTTGAGAACCCCTAATCGGCCCTAATCCTTAAGTACTCCCCCCACCCAAAAACCTCGCGCCACTGATTTCCAAATCACTGGGAAGCCAAAGGAAAAACAGCAGCTTTTCTCGTAAAGAAGACGTACCGGTATGGGTCCAAAAATTTGGCATCCCAAAAATTTGAACTGGCCAAATCCGGGTCACACATGAATTTAGATGGTGAACTTGTTTAAAGCGATGACCATTCTTGCGTTAGTTTTTTTTACCCGTGAGCTAGCTCGATATATCCACCATAAACCCAATTTTTAGATCGCTCTCTACTTCTTTCCACCACAGCCCAGCAAAAATAAAGCAACTATAAATTCAATTTCTCCATGTTTGCCCGTTCAATCCCAATTTTCCAACAGTTTTGATTGGTTAAATCCCCGGTTTTGAGCTATCCAGCACAGTTGCCGGGCTCTGTTCGCCACGTGTTCTGCGGCAGCTGCTCAGCTGCTGACAGCTGAGGCACCAGTGGCTGGAGATGGCGGTGAGGAGCTGGGAGACGGTGACCAGATCAGGCCACACCTGTGGCGGAAATCAGGTGGGATACTTAGTGTGATTTATAGTTGACGTGTTGGTACAAGTTTTATCAAGCTGTATGTGATATAGAAATATACCTGATATGATGTAACATAGCGTAAATAAACAGGATCTAATACCATCATCCTGCAGAGTTGGTCTCGTACTGATCAGAAACATATGGCAGCAGTATTGTTTGGGTTTTGTGCATGTTAATGCTGGAATGTCCATGAAAAATGGTTAAAAACACGATGTTTCCTCTCCATCATCCTTTTCAAAGCTATTATCAGCTTGTTGTGACAGCCGTTAGCTTCTACGTCTGTGGTGAAGTTCAGACCCCACCGGTTCCACTCCCCGCCTGCAATTGCGTCATCCAGCAGAAGTGGTGCAACGCAGCAAGCCAGGCACTGCCACGGAGTACCATGCTATAGCACACCATGTCAGGTTCCACCTCCGAGTGTCGCGCTGACACCTAGAAGTGGCGCAAGTCGAAGGCCTTCTGAAGAACATGGTGATTGAATTGAAGACCCATGTCTCCCATTTCTTGATGAATGATTGCTGGGTGGTTCATGCATGACTCATGGACGATTGATAGTTCAATCCCAACCTATTGAGTCAAGCCTTCTGTATATGGAGTGGAGCAAAAACAATCTTTATTGCATTAGGCCACGGTTGATTGATGGCTATAGCTGATGGTTCAGCCCTTGTTGATCAAACGTATTTTTTCATGTGTTTGTAACAGTAAAAAGCCCAATGTACTGATGATTAACACCTACAGAAATTGAAGCAGCCCACCCATCTCGTAGTGGATATTAAAGTATTGATTCTAGTATTGGTAGGTAAAATTGCAAGTCCATTGCTGGTTCAAATTTTCCAAGGTCTCCATCCAAGCGTCTAAAACCCCCAGAACTTCGCTCCATGAAAGCGTCTTCAGCAGTTTCCGCAAGGACCCCGCTGTGGTCCTCCGAGTCGGCTCTGACAAACATGTCGCACCTGCATCAAGGGTGGCCTGAGCTAACCAAGAACCAGGCAGAGACTGGATGATTGGTATGCAACGTACATTGGCTTTGTAACTGGTTGAAATGGTTATGATACAATTGTTGCAAGAAAAGTTGCTATTTACACTGACTGGTTAGTCAAAATCATACTTAAATATACTGGATGCATCATTGGAGGGCTGCATGGGGTTGTCACGTTTAAGATGAGCCCCAACTTGGGATAGCTACAACTTCGATGGCCTTGTAAGTGCTCCTAGCAATGATAAAAATATGTCAATGATATTGCATGCAGGTGTTTAAGACTGTCAAATCGAAATAGCACTGGTATCAGCATCTTTCACTCTACCAGCAGACACATGTCATGGGGACAATCAGAAAGCTGACGGTTTTTGTGCGCATCCAGGCACATGTTCAGAAAGTCTTCGCATTGCTGCAGCCAACGCTTGAGCCAACACAGGTTCGCACAGCGGATGCCTTGCTTGTAATTGTAACATATTCTGCCAGCCACATACTCCACTGGACCTCAACAAAGAAAGCCACAAATACGAACAGTAGGAGAGGTCCACCATGGGAATAGTGTGGTTCCTTTCAATGGCTATGCCATGATGAGCCCCGGATGTCGTGAAACCCTTGTGGTAAGTCAGTGAAAGCATGCATCCACGTGATGTACTGAATGTCTGAACATGTCGTTCTTGGAAATGGTGCCAACAAAAACATACGGATGACTTTTCGCACCCTCTGCAGTGAAGGCTACCATACTTCACAATGCTAATTTCAATCAAATACGATGATCAAGACCAAGTTGTTGGCAGTCGGTGGTAGTTAGAACTCTGTCTATGTCGTTTAATGCCAAGCAATCATCGTCAATCATCAGTCATTCATAATTCATCATCAATCAATTGCCATGAGCCATCAGGGTTACCTGCCCATTTCTCTTTGGCATTCCGCCATTGTTACACTTGTCTCTCGTTGGCTGCGCCTGCGCCACCGTGATCAAGCGACGTAAGGCCACCACATGGCTCCGCACCTGGATGATTGGGTTAGGGTGAGATGAGTCCACCCCTTCATAATTTGACGTTGGGCATTTTCCGTGGCTATGTGAACTTGCCACGCCGAAGGTATTAGGCATGGAACATTCATGATTTCCGGATATACGTTGATGCCGACTACTTTTCGAGAATGGGTGAATAATGAACTAATTATCGACCGCATATGGATGGAAATTAGCTGACCATTTAGCACGCCAGCCGGCCAAGAAACGGCAAGGCAAGTGCGTGGTGGTGACTTCCAATATGGGGGTGTAACCAGCCTGAAAACCTGTTGGTGTGTCACTAGAGTCGTACAGTCTGTGAAAAGTCAGTAGCTTGCAGTCGTGTCCCATGGGCTAACCCAGGTATATGAATCCCCTGATATGTCTTATTAGCTTTGCAACTGGATCCTCACCTCCAGTTGGTCAGCAAATAGCTAGAAAATTGATTTGCAAGTGAGAAATATTTCCTATGAAATATCACGGAGTCGCAATTGAGTTAGAACCTGTTTTGAGCACCCTAGTTGTTGGACCTTCTTTGACTCAAGGTGCAGACCTCCTAAACATCGAGATTCAGAACGGGCTGGCCATCTTGACTGTAGCTTTGGTATACTTCTGTTTTGGCATCCACAAACGCAATCCAACTGTAAAATCCAGCTAGTAAAAGGTATGTTTGACCCATTGTTAAGAAGGGGACGGTTCGGCTGCCAATTGGGAAAAGTTAGCAAAGACACTTTTCAATTTGGGCAAGAGGCGAGGATGTCCCCAAGTTCCTTCACACAATTCCAAATTGTTGAAATGATGTAGATACATGTCATTTGCATATCTTCCCATCTCTGCCTGCCACTTATTGACGCATGTGGCTCAACTTGACTCACTCGAACAACTGGGTGGGGGCAAGGGCGTGCTTGCAGTTTTCCATGCATTTCATTGAAGTAGTTGAAGAGAAAACAACTACAGGAAACCCTTACTTTGGTCAGCCAACTTGACCAGCGGCATGGGCCCCAACCAGCTATGCCAATCAACATCTTGATTTTTGCGAAGAGCAGGTATGAATTTCACCAGGATTAACGAGGTTTAACAAGAACTCAATATACACATGCACATACATGCGTATGTGCGTATCACAAATGTATTTTTTAAATCTATTTATCTCTCTACCTACCTATCTGTGGATCTATCGATCGATCGGTCTATCTATCTAGAAATAACTAGATAGATACTTGTGTAAGAACAAGCAGACAAGTATGATTAGACATGTAGGGTTCTCAAAACCAATGGAAACAGATTTGGTAATATACATAAACATGTATACAGAATGGTGATATCTAGTCACCATATGTGACCAGAACTAGATGCATTTACCTTTTTGCAGAACCCCACAGCAGACCTCCTCGTTGTCCATCGAGGTCTTGACTCTCTGGGCGTTCAAACGTTGCGCCGTTCGCGCCTGGCGTGGGCGTAAGTGTGACCAGCAAGGGTGTTAACGTGAAACGTTAATTACTGGTTTTCATCGGTGCGTTTTTCATTGGGTAAGCTTAGAATTTCTGCAATATTAGCCAATTAAAAATAGCATCCGTTCCCAAATGCGTAAATGAATAACACCGGATATCACCAACAAGGAATGGCCAAGCCTGAATCATGATCCTCCAAAGGTATCACGGAGATGAACAATAATATTTAACTCATCAAACAATGACCCGCGCAAATTTTAAGTTGCCAACGCCATATTTGGGGCGCCAAGGGACTTGGTTAAAAGGCCTAGCCAAGCGCTGCCTCAATGTTTCGAAATCTGGGTGTATGTGAAGGATACACGATATTGCAATAACAAGAGTCATGAATGCTGCCAACAGATCTGATGTTGAAAATGACATCTCCGGTGGCGCAGAATAGGATGCGCACGCCTTGAAACACATTTTTTTGCAGAATTGCGGATGAAGCAAATGGACACCTGTCACATGACAAATGCACGCGTCCTTCTCAGTTAATGTGCCATTACTCATTACTCTTTGCCCGGAAAGCTTGCAATCCTATGTTTCGCCCTTGTCTTCCCTTGTATCAAGTCAGGCATTCCGTCGCATCTCATTCTACTAAAATACCGAAATTCAAAGAAGAAGATACCGATGAGTGTTCAATAAACCAACACGTTATTCAAAGGGACCTTCTCCGCTTCGATTTGGGAGGGACACCCGTCAGGCTGTAGGTCACGCTCCCGCGCCTGCTTCCACCTTGGCCGCGCTGTATGGAAGCTGAATGAGCTTCCCCACCAATTGGCATTGAAGGCGTGTACCCATAAGTTCCGCTTTATTCCAACTAAACATGACAAAAAGGTTCGTTTTTATCATGTCCATAGCGTTCCTAAGTTGAATGCGGTAAATCCATCTTGTAAAAAAAGAACTTCACTACGGCTTAATTTTCGGGCGCTTTCCAAGAGTCACTCTGATGGCACAGCTCAATTACATGTGGGACCATTCCTTCAACATGTTGTTTCTTTATGTTTCTTTTGCGTTCCGAACCAGGTTTCGCTTGTCGCAGAACGTTCATCCATTTTCTCCCCAGTCCGAGCAGGAATCTAAATTTAACAAGCAAAGCAATGGTGGTTTCACAAGCTGACATGGGAATTTCACCATCACATGCGATTGAAATTTGGATTCAGCCGTCAAACATTGGAATTTAGCGATCTGACAATGGAATTAAGCCATCAAGCAGCACGTGGTCTTTACATATATATTAAATGTGTTATCAGCATCATGAATCATGCATCACATCACCAAAATGCCACTGCGTGACATTTGCCCTCGATCTTTTCCGGTCAAGCCATCCATGCCGCCCTCCATCAAGGTGGGCACCTGTACCAAAAAAAATCTCAGGGTGGGGTTAAGCCATTCACAACCGTGCCACGGTCAAAAGATGGTATGCATGGAAAAGTCGTCCATCCATTTGTGGGAGTCCGTGTGCGATATACATTTCAGAGCATGGAATGATGACCGTCCCCATGTATGGTATATAGCAGATATAATCAATCTTTCGACCGTGGCACACATGGGGGGATTTCGCCCGCAAAACATATTTTCTGTGTAAACTCCCATGCTTACATTCCTTGATGGTGAGGAAAAACGGGGTAGAACGGGTATATTCAAAGATTGTGTGCCATATGATGGGATCCAGAAAATGGTCCCCAAAATATGGTAATTAACTGCAACCAACAAACTTGGGCTTCGGCCAAGACGGGGACTATCATGAGATCCAGTCATCACAACGGGGTCCTGGGGGTTTGCCCTCTAAGATACAGAGATAAATCCATCAACAAGTGAAATTGGAAGTTAGGGCGCCAACAACCATGCGGGCTGAAACATACTGAAGCGTCATTTCAAATGGGCCTGTCCAAAAGTACGATGAAACCAGGCATGTGAGGGTGATATTTGCTAGGACAAGCTGGCTGGATATCTTCATGAGATATTTTGGCAATAATACGGCGATTTGGCCAAGCAGCCAAACACTGGGTATGCCATGTAATACAGCTAAAATGTTTTCTAATCCATCCATTTTTGGCGGTTTCCCGCCAACTTCCAGCAAAATCTCTTCTAGATCTTCGAGGAAACCTCAGTGCATGCGGTAAACCCAATGCCATGAGCAATCCTTGCGCAGCCTTGGTTTTTAGGATCATCTTTTTCTGGAAAGTTATTGGGCAGCCACGGGTATGGTTCTATGAACTTGCTTACTCTTCCCGACGTGGAAGGCATTTTCATCTTATTCGCGCGTTGAATGCAGTTCTCGAATCTGAACAGGGAAGCTCAGGGGACATCCCCTAAGCCATCCTTTCATGGTGTACTTGGCAAAGTTGGAACCAACTTCGGGGTGTCAATGCGTGTCAGCAATAATAGCTGATTGACCATTGTAATCCGGCTGAACCAAAAGAATACCTATCCGGAGCCGCATCCCAAAGCGTTCAATGTTTGAAGCGCGTTGAAGCAACCAATCCAGTTTGATTGAATGTGCGTCCCCAGCTTGGGCGGGTGCAGGTTGCTCTGCGGTTTTTCGCTTTCCCTGGCGATTTTTAAAACCGACTATGGCGCCTATGCGCTGCTTCCACCCAGAAATTCAAATCCAAGACACGTCCAAACTGATGCCCCTGCATGGTAGCTGCAACAATTCGTATCTTGAGTCTCTCGGTGGTAACATATTTGGAAAAGCTAGGAACCTGATATCTTGGGGTAGGTTTAGGGTTGATTTTGGGTCAGTTTTGGGTTCACTTTAGGTTCGGTTATGATTTGTTTCGGGTCTATTTGAATTTCTTGTGGCGGGTTAGGGTTGATGTGGTTTGGTGTATGGTGTTTCTTTAAAGGTGGTTGAGGGTTCACTTGGGGATAGTTTGGGGATAGTTTGGGGTTAGCTTAAGGTTGTCTTAGCGTTTGTTTAGGGTTGGCTTAGGGTTGATTTGGGATGTGCTTCATTTTTCTGGGTAGGTCTATTAAAGTTTGTTCAGCATTTGTGTATGGTTTATCCGGTGCTGGTTTAAAGTTTCTTTCTTCAGGCTTGTTTTAAGATGTCTATGAGAGGTTAGTTTGGTGTTTGTCTGGGATTGGTTTAAACATATAGTTACGGTTGGCTTCAACAGATTTACAATGCTTCTTTTCTTTATCTGTAGTTGGCTTAGGCAGTTTACGTACAGCATGTGTAGGGTCGGTTGAAGGTGTATACGTATACATATACATATACATACACATACATACATACATACATACATACGTACATACATACATACATACATATATATATATATATCCGGGTTCGAATTTGGGGGAGGGGGTCGCACCCAGCTTCTTGTAAGCATAAACTGGTGGGATTTTGAAAACCTTTATAAAATGGATCGGTTTTTGGGAATTTTGGCCCTCACAAAAAGAATAGGCTTTTAGCACCCAAATTCGCCTCTAAAATCCGTCATCATTTAGTAAGGTGACAACTTTCTTCATGATATGAATTTTGTATCCCACTCGATGACCTTTTAATAAGAAGTTGTGATTTCAGATAGCATTTTTGGGTATCATTTTGTAAGGCAACAACTTCTGGTTCCCTGCTTTTTTTCCCGTTCTCGTTGATTTTCAAGCAGCCTTCTTGTAAGGATTCCTTTTCTTTGCCACCTTTTGTATTTTGTATATTTGTTGCTTTGGCATCATTGCCTACCAGAACTCCTGTCATGATGTCTGGCGTTTGTGTTGTCACATGAGTACAAAAAAACATGAAAGTTGAACACGACAGAAAATGTACAAAGTACAAAATGAAAATATGAGATAGCCGTGAGCGTAGCCACACTTACAACTTGCAAAAGAATCTTGGGCGACACAACACCCGTTGAGGAGAAAGTTGGTGCCTCCACCAAATCCGAAAAGAAATTGAACTCAAAATGGCTCCCATAAAACTTGGACTGTGCCTTACAAAATGACAAGGTGCTTGTAGCCCCAGGAAGCTGCCATGAAAGGGGGTTTTACATTTTGCTGTGTCAGCCCTGTGGTTTCGAAAATAGCCAAAACAGCTATCAGATGATTGAGTCCAATCAAAACATGTACAGGTCTGAACAATAATTTGTATCAATGCCTAAAAAGCATATATTCTTACAAAATGGGTTTTCTACTCTTGGCGACATCTCCTTACAAAATGTCATTGCACACCCTGCTGAGTTTTTTTTAATGTTCAATAACAGCAACCTGAGTTTACAAAAAGGCTCAAACAACAAACTCAATGGTCTTATAGAATGAGTTGGCCCCTCAAAACTCTTACTTCAAAATGTACAACTTTGCCTTTTAGGTGTCCTGTTGCAAAATGCCCCGGTTAGGGGGCTTTTTGTAACTGGTAACTACAAAATGCCTATGTATACATATTTATATATAAACTTAAGAGGGTCGACCCCTTCCAAATTAGAAGGGAAATTCCAACGGTGATGTATCTTTTCAACTTGCTGGCATGCTTGCTTGCTGTTTGCTGGCTGCCGCTGACTGGCTTGCAACACCAGAGGTGAATCTTCCCAGCAATCACCCGCTGACCCGCCCCAAAGCACCTCAGAATGCCAGGCCTTATTTCCAATGGCCAGATCTAAGTAAGCCTTGCCGCGAGAGCCGCAGATGCTGTGCAGAATCTGGATGTGTTTGTTTGATGTTTCATGGGGAAGTCATGGTTTTATGAGGGGAGTAGGCGTTGGGTGATTCTAGCTTGTGGGTGTTTTATATATATAATCGTTTTAGCAGCCCCAAAACTTGGAGGTTTGTTTTGGGCATACCACATGGTATTTAAAAATGTTAAGATAGACAACAAGTTCATCTTTGACATTCGCTCCCTACGTATGTTTTCTGGTGTGTATCCTTGTTTTCTGATTCTGTTGAAGTGTGCGGTTGGGGGTGTATGGAATGAAGCTTGACTGGGTATGCCACATGACCAATTACTGTTCTACTCCCCCAACGAATTCATGTCCAAACAGTAAAATGGCTTTGCGCAAGCTGATGGCTTTGCCATGCTTAGCAAAACTTTGGACTGGCGAAGAGGCTTCTCCGGGAAACCAATCCAGGCGGCTCTTTCCCTTTGGTAGCCTGGGAACGCCAGCTTTCAGTCCCCTCCTTAAAAACCGTGCTGCGAAAGCAAGTGGAACGCACTTCATTTTGAAGCCTGCCCGCTTTCCACTAGTCAATGGAGCTACCATGAAGCAAAAAGTGCGCGTGTTCCGTGGCGCTTTGGCACGGTCCATCGTTTCACCTCTGCTTCAGAGCATCACATGGAAAAACATGTCCTTCACCCTCGAGACCTGGCCGTGTCGGTAACTGCGCAGCGGGCTTTCCCGATGCGCTCGGCAATGACTTGGCAATGTCTGGGGAATCAGAGTGAAATTAGACTACTGGACTTCGCAGATGTAAAATGATTAAGAAAGTTGTTGAAAGTTTGATGTGCCTGAAAGGAGCTGAAGTTAAGTTGACGCAGGTGCCGAGATGCAACAGCGCGCGAAGCTTCGAAGCCTCACAAGTGACTTGATGTGATCGACGCCGCAACTGCCACGACAATCTTTGCTGAAGCTGCCTGCATAGAAAACGGAAGCAAACACAGGCAAAAAGATGCGAAAAGGAAACTATGCGGTCTGCCAACCTTGGAGTCCTTGGAGGCTGACAACTTGACAGTGGCAGACTTCACCCTGCGCGGAAATAGGGTCGTTTCAAATTGAGCTGCTCAGTCTGTCTATAATAACAACCTTCTATAGTGTTTTGAGATCATGGATGATCATGGTTTCTTCTTCCCTTCTACCGCTTTTGTTAAAGCTTGCACGCAGACCAACTGTGGAATTTTGTCGCAATATCAATGAAAACTATTGAAAACTGATCAATGACAACTTGCATCCCACCAGAGCCAGCACTCACTGAAACCGTGGGTGACGTTGCAATCTCTGTCAGCAATGGCAAACTCACAATCTGCGACGTGCACGCCTGGTCTCAAAATACGGTGAATGATGCCCTTATAAATAGTGTGGAAGAAAGCAAAAACCACAGGATTACAAACATCTCACTGTTCTCTATTCTGCCTCACCAACATCTGCACTTGCACAGTGTACTGATGACAAGGCCTGGTCCTGCGAGTGGGGCTTGTTCACCTGCGGAATGTAATATACTGAATGCCGCAAGCACGAATCCAAGCCCCAAAGTTCAACACTTCCCACAAAAGCTCGGGTTGGCCATTGCGAATTAACAAAATAATGTCAACATGGCGTTAATAAACCCCCCCACAATAAAGTACGCCAACTCCCGGTTCAAAATAATAAACCCCCCCGTAATAAAGTACGCCAAATGTTTTTTCCCGTTTTTTCCCATTAGTATTCGTTTTCAATTAGGCAATTCATTCGTGAATACATAGGTGTGTTTTTTTTTGGAAAGTTCCCTTTATGTATTCGTTTTCAATTAGGCAATTCATTCGTGAATACATAGGTGATTTTTTTTTTGGAAAGTTCCCTTTATGTATT
>Ga0126342_10018726_pt1 | contig 11836 bp, 12 predicted proteins | sample Cyp1metagenome_FD_92528 | JGI IMG/M metagenome (GOLD analysis project Ga0126342, IMG submission 92528) | Coral microbial communities from Lord Howe Island, Old Settlement Bay, Australia - Cyphastrea 1 metagenome | ecosystem: Host-associated > Invertebrates > Cnidaria > Coral ... | reverse complement strand
TAGCTATCTATCTATCTAGCTAGCATCTATCTAGCATCTATCTAGCATCTATCTAGCATCTATCTAGCATCTATCTAGCATCTATCTATCTATCTTTCTTTCTTTCTTTCTTTCTGTTTGTCTGCCTGTCTGTCTGTCTGTCTAATTGTAAGCTTTGAAAACGCAGCAATATCAAAAACGAAACAATTCTGCGAGACTTCCTCATTTTTCGAAGTTGACAACATCAAAAACGAAGCAATTCTGCGAGACTTCCTTCAAAAATGGAAAGTTGAGTGCAGAGCTGGCGGCCTCGTACCAATGCGTTTTGCAATTTTTCCACTTCACCTGTCTAAAGTATTGCGCCTGCCACGAAAAAGTGAGGCCAGGTCATAGGAAGTGCTGCACCTGTCACGCAAAATCATCTTCCCAAAACTGAAGATCTGATGCTCCAAAATTTGACAAGGTGCACAATCCCTTGCGCCTGCCACGCGAAACGACATCTGAACCTCCAAAAGTGGTCCAAACATGTGGTGTTTTGAACATTTTGACTTCGAAATGTGCTTCGCGCCACAACGGCGTGCACTTTTTCGACGTCACAACTTCCTGAAGTGGTCCGAACATGGTGTGTTTTGTACATTTTGACTTCGAAATGTGCTCCGCGCCACAACGGCGTGCAATTTTTCATCTCTCATCAGCTGGCTCCGCACCCGCCGCTTTAGCGAGCCTACTTTTCGACCCTCCGGAACCACAAGTCATTGGAAAAACACAGTGTTTCGATACTTTCCTACCTTTTCGCGTGCCTGGATCTTCTTCCTTCTGAGACTTTCCCTTTTTGATCTTTTTTCTTCTCTTCTCTGCTCTTCTCTTCTCTTTTCTTCTCTTCTCTTCTCTTCTCTGACTCTTCCCATCTGTTTTTCATTTGTCCATATTGTCGGAAGTTTGACTTCTAAACTTCCCTCGAAGAAAATAGAAATAACTAATATACTAAATTATATGTATTTATATACACATCTACATGCATGATAGAGATTTTCTCCAGCGCGAATCATGTTATCAGCGCCTTCAAGGTGCACTACAAGGACCCAGTGAGCGAACGTGGCTTCTGAGAGCGCCAGGTTAAGGTCGTCCTGGGCAGCAGTGTCGCCAGAATACCTGTCAATGACATCCCTCGAACAGGCACATTGCACAGTGTTTATGGAATCTGTATACAATGATCTTAAATACAATATAGTCATATATATATATATATCTATCTATACATATGCAATATAGTAATATATATATATACAATATACTACATTGCGTAGTGGATTTAGTGATTCCAAGACGACTTTAAGTAAGAGGTGCAGAACCCAAGTTCGCGATGAAAAATAGGCCTGCAAAGTTCAGGCTACAGACTCCAGACATGCACTTTGAAGATAAAACACGGGGAAAACTGGTTGTCTGCCAGTTGCTTGCCAGTTGGCCGTCAGTTCAGCAGTATGAATGATTTATATGTATATCATTCTATATCTAAGCTATATACTATATGTATATTATGTTTTAATGCAACTGTCAAACCTACTTGTCGTGCACTTAGCTATTGGCATTCAAATAGATGGCAAAAATTGGCATGAACAGTGCAATGCTGGTTGTGGTTCAAGCATCCTACAGATGGTGGCACGACTGTGAGACTTGTTCAAATGAATTGCAGAGATACGACCTGCTTTCTTTGACTTGGTTCAAGCTTATCACGTTGCGCCAAATTTGGTGCAGTGAACCGTGATCATTGGTCGATCATGAGTGACTATTTGTCGACCGGAGGTGTCCGTGCCCCGGAAATCTTAGTAGACACCGGAAGAAGAACCAGCTCGACACCTGTCCCAAAGGACGAGCTTTTCCTGGAAGGCTATGGCCGACAATTTGGTGAGATACTTGACCATAATTGACCATACTTGACCTGCGGGAGCACATGGTATGTAGACATGGTGTATACATTGTGTATACAGGTAAAGTTTGAGAACACGGCAAACTGGATTCATGGGGTGTTCAAAAGTCACCTCCCAACTTTTGGGGATCTTCCGATCTTACATGGTTTCATGGTTTCGGAGTAAAGCCTAGCCCAAGCTGTGAAAGATCAGACAAAACAAGACACACCACACATTCCATAGTGTTTCACTGTTTCACCTTTGGAAACCATGGCACCATTAGTGCACCATTTGACATTTAGAGAAAACTCAGACCATGGCACCATGGCACATCATGGCACCATGGCACCATGACCCGTTTACCCAGGAAGATGACTTACAGCATTGGCTTGACCTACGGCGCCGGCCTGCTGACCGGTGGCTTCTATGGCGGCCTGCTGGGCATTAGACAAGGCGGTGCCACGCCCAAGCTCTTCTTGAACTCGGTGCTCAATTCCTGTAGTCGCTACGGACCCGCGCTGGCCAATCAGTCCGCCATTATCACCATGTACTACGCGCCTTGGTGAACAAGGTCGACGTCGACTGTTGATATTTGTTGATGTTTGTTGCCAGGTTTCATGTTGAACTGTTGAATCCTAAAAGATCAAATCCAGTTGAATCCGACAAGATCAGAGTTTCCTTAGAGTTTCCGTTTCGCATGTTTCGCCAAGGGATCCTTTGCATCCCAGGTGATGTTCAATGGCTTGATCAGCACTTTGAGATCTGATGATACCTTCAACTCTGCATTGGCCGGAGCATCAGCAGGAGCTCTCTACAAAGCAGCTTCCAGGTCCCTGGAGTCCATCGGGAGATATTCCGTCGTTGGTTGCGGATTCTTCACAGGAATAGACTATCTCATGCGCACTGGGCGATTTTGATGATTTACACGTCGGCAAACCGTATCTGTCGGACGTCGGCAAAACGTCGGCGAAATCGAGTCGGGCAGCAGCCCCCGTACAGTCAGCAACAATGCTGTGCGCACTTGCGTTGTGGCCAAAGTTGAGATGGGCAGTGGTTCTTCAGACGTATGAGGCCTCCTGGGTAATTAAATTCTATAGTGGTTCCTCAAAATTTAATTGTGACAGCACTTGACTAACAAACACACCCTGACTGACTAGCTTGGGGAGTTACTCCACAAAAAATGTGAAGTCGCTATTGAAGTGGTACCAGAGAAAAGAACCAAAATTCCCCAGCTGTTTGGGAAAATTATGAATGGGGAACTAGGGCATCCAAGACCTTTGAGCAGGTTGATGCGCAGAAGAACGGAAAGACAAAGATCGAACAGAAGTGGTTCTCGTATGTGCTTTCAATACAAACTAAAGTGCTCACTTTTGGAGATGTATTGCAACAGGATCAGACTTCACGTGAATAGGAATGTGATGGAATGTGCAAAACTGCATTTCATTGATGTTAGGAAGCATGGCTTGTTGTGTCCTCAAGTTGCAAACTCAAAACAACATTTGCTTCTATCATGGGAGGTGAAACTGCAGTCAACATCTTACACAATGATTCCAACATATTCCAATGACAATATTGTGAAATTGAATAATGATGAACCCATACATCCTATTACATACTTGTTACTTGATGTTACTTGTAGGTTTCCAAAAAACCCATCAGAATAGTGCAGTAAAACAACTTCAAAGTCCCATGATGCTTGCGGGCCCCCCGTGGCCAATGGCCATGTTTTCCTTGCGGCGGGCAACTCGTGGGAATCTCAGCCGTGATTTCTGCGGTGGATTTTTTAAGGTGTATTTAAGAGCAATGTGGTAAAGCCGTAAAGCCAGAGAAAAGTCCCCAAGTCAATCCAAGTCACCATTGATTTTTATGGGTGTCATGAAAAAACCATCGCCAAATGGTAGGTTTGTGGCATTGGGTTTATTACATTATTTCCATCTGGCATACCTGAGGTGATGATGATGCCAATGTGAGGAATGACCTTGTTTGAGGATGGACAAGAACCACGAACTAGGATCACTCCAAACTTTTCAAGAGATGGTTTTGTCATCGGTTTCTCTGAAAATGGGGGATGTCCTTCATAAAAATAGCCATATTTTCGATCATTTTCTGTAGGGAAAATGATGATCATCCAGTGGAAAAAAAGGGGGTACCCGGGTGCCTCCTATTCTCAGACAGACTGAGGATCTGGCAGAAGGAGTTCCTCCGTTGCTGCACGCATGATCCCGTCTGTCTGGCACGCTGTTTGGTGATTCTGTGATATGATGTGGAGCTTTCCGTAGGTTTCCTAAAATAGGGCTACAATAAAATTCAGTAAATCATCGATTTTTGGAGGATTGTCCAATATAAACATCATTAAACATCAATATATAAACCATCCATAACCATCCAGCTATTGGGGATCCCCCATTGAAACCCCAAGATATTTGGGACATGGACATCTGACATCAACCGTCCATGTCAGACCCATGGAGATGTGGGGTCAGCCGCTTCCAGAGACGGTAGGCCGCAGACGTCCGCTGAATCCGAACGGGGAAGCGAAAGTTGTGGTGATATTATTGGGAAATCCCTATAGAATATGGGATATTATGGGATATTGTTGGGATATGATCGGATATGATTGGGATATTATGAGATATTATCGGATATTATTGGGATATTATTGGATATCACTGATATCACCACTCGATTTGTGAACACAATGTGAACTCATGGATTTTCCACGTCCGTTTTTTGCCACCTTGTGTACCACCTTCTACCCCTTCTTAAGGGTGACCGAGTTTGGTCCCGATTCATTTGTTGTTCAAGTAGGGGACACGCAAATGGCTGAAAATCGTTGTGGTTGGATGTGGTTTTCAATCTTCTATATGTTCTAGCCATGACAATGCCAACCGCTGCAACAATGATCAACATGTCGAGGTGTTGAATTCATACATATGAATCACTGGTTGGTGGTTTGGAACTTTTTTTATTTGTCCATTCAGTTGGGAATAATCATCCCAACTGAATAACTCATATTTTTCAGAGGGGTAGGCTGAAACCACCAACCATATATATATATATATATACAATATGTTATAATCCCATCATAGAACCATATATAACCACTATTATTGGTATTATAACATATTATAACCAGATCTTAATTAACTGAACCAGATATCTATAGGTATAACCACTATTATGACATAATCCCATTATTGATGGTTATGGTAGACATAACCACCCATTAAAGTTATCAACTATAATCCCACAATGGTTATCCCATTGGGCTATCATTAACTGATCCCTCCGTAGCCCAGTCACTTCCAGTTGAGGCTCGGCTCCATTGGATTGGCGCTCACTGGGCTTTGAATACATCCCAACCAGGTCCCACGTCCGCTGGCAACTCAGCACACCATGCGAGATCTCGCATGAAATATCAGATCAATATATATATATATATATATCAATATATATATATATATCAATATAATATATATATATGTATATATATATAAATAGCAATTTGTATGAAAGTATGTGCGCTGGTAGTGCTGGTAGTGCTTAAGTATGAAACACAAACCATGTGCATCTTTGGATTGTCCAACCAGAAATAATTTCCAATCATTGGGGAACCCAAAAATCCGCCATTTCATGGTCTTGTAGAAGGGGAAATACCAACAGTGGTGTGGGTGCCCCCAATGTTTTGGGATATCCACATTGAACCAATCAAAACGCAGCGTTTTCCGGCACCAAGGCTTTGTAACTTTGGCATGTTTTTGACGGCAACGGCCGGCAGCATGTTGACAGATGACAGGGATCGCAAGCATTATTTCAGTGAAATGCTTGGTGATCGGATTGTGTGTCACCCACTCCTATAGCTAGTTCTACAGCTTCTTTTTCAGCGTTCGAAGTCTACTTCGGACCAACCGAATGAAACAATATGTTGATTTTGCCACATAGAAACATAAACCAGACATCTATTGCGAGCCCTGCTGTGGCGCATTTCATGCCGCCCAGTTTGGGGCATGGCAGGCTTGGAAGAATGGTCAGTGGGATACAGGCCACACGTTTCAGGACCCGCCGCTCGGCAGAATTGCAGCGTTTTTACCCTGTGGTTATGTCAAAATAGCTATTGAAAATGGCCATAGAAATAGTGGATTTTCCCATTGAACATGGTGATTTTCCATAGTTTTTTGTATGTTTTCCAGAGGGTACTCATTGGTTCATCATGATTTTCCCAACCAGCAGGGTTGCTACCAGATGGCCGCCCCAAACATCCCATTCCAAGAGATCCCAAGGTACTTGCCGGTGCACATTCTCGCCAACGTTTTCCATTATGGACAAGCACTTTTTGAAGGCTTCAAAGGCGGCTTGACAGTAAGGGGATGATGTTTAGTTTGCTCAACTCCATAGTCATAGGATATCATAGGATATCATAGGATATCATAGGATATCATAGGATATCATAGGGGTGCAACTAGTTTGAATGTGCAAAAAACATGTTTGAACATGTTGAAAAACAATCACCGCCCTTGGAATTTCCATGTCATTTCACCAACTCCTGAAGCGGATGTCAACATATCCAGCTGCAGATTTGCCCTGAGATATCGTTGGTGTTTCTAACGGCGCCGGCAGGTTTCCATACAAAGAAGGGTGATGTTTGCGTTTTTGCGGACAAGCTGTTCCTGCCTCAGCCCAGCCATCTAAATTTGGGTCAGAAGTATGAAGGAGGAGTGAATTTCCTTTTTTAGGTTGCCGGCTGGTAGAAGACTCAAATTGACTTAAACTAACCCATCTTTGATTTGAATCAGTAGGTTTCAGTTCATATTCGTAAGTTTTGTAATATTGTGTAATATGTTGAATCATGTTAAATCTCCATAAATATCCTTACTAAAACTTTGGTTACCATAAATTACCATGTTTTTTTTTTTTTAATGGCATAATTGCCATAAATTACCATAGTTAAATTATACCACAAATTACCATACATTACCCTCTGGTAATTTAACATAGCTATGGAAAATCACCATTTTTGATGGAAAATCCACTATAAATGGCCATTTTCAATAGCTATGTTAAATTACCATACATTACATCATATCCCGGGTCCCATGTCCCCATGTCGACAGATCACCGGTACCGCCAAAGTGCCGTCTGCAGGAGCTGGCAGCGTTTGAATCATGGCTGTCGACGCTTCCGCATGCCAGAGGCGCCCATGACGCCAGGAAAGATGGGGCTGTGACTATGAGATGTTGAAGGACATCCATTTCCAGTTGGAATTAGCATGAATTATATAGACATATCTTATCATATCTTTAATATTCTTTATTGATCATCTTTATATTGATTATATTGTTCAGAAACGTCTGTCAAAAATGTGGCTTTGCCTTGCGTTGTGCGTCTGGTCCTACTCAGGTGCCGGTGAGCATTTGGGAAATGGCCATAAATCGAGCAGCCAGATTCTCAGCACAGGATGTGCTGATGAAATACTCTTAGCTTCAAACAATTGCTGTATCATGATCTATCACGATCTATCATGATCGAATTCATGATCTATATCTATCCAAACAAGTCCAAGTATCCAAAAGTAAAAATGAAGACCAGATCAATCCCAGCAGTGGTTTTGAAGAAGACTACTCATGCTACCAGCGGGTCTCCGTAAAAGTATCATTCAAATTCTTTTCATTTCCAGAGGCTCCCAAGTTGTACTCCTGTGAAGGGCTTTAAGATCCACCGTCCCCAGAGAAATGTCAACCTCTCCACGATTTGGGGCACACAGGAATCATGGGTTTCAGTTTCAATACTTCAGTAAAGATATCACAGTATAAAGATATGTATAAATAAATGCTCGTACGTTAAGAAAGGTCCCGATATGTTCCAATGACACATAGTTATATATAGTTTCAATACTTCAAAATTACACAAAGGTAAGAAATCCGAAATCCACGGAGTTTTGTTTTGTGTTTTCGTGCACTTCTGCCAAGGTCAAGGACAACATGAGCTTCATCCCTCCATATGGTGAGCCGTGAACCGCGATGGAGAAAGAGTCCATGATTTTTGTCTTGTTTTGAGATACCTTAAATATTTCATGTGGTAAACCATGGTAAACTCAACCCCCAAGTCGTCACCTTTTTTTTGGTTGCTATTAAAATATACCCAAAAGGTATATAGTCGTTGATGATGGCATTGGGTTTACCGCATGAACTCACAGGCATCCAGAGATTTCAAAGCAGCTCTCTCCAAAATCCTGATGTTGAACATAAACAACGTAAAGAACATAAACCACACGAAATAGCTTTAGAAATATGGAACAAACATGAACAAACTGCAAATGGCAACCAGAAGTTCAAGTTCGTCCACAAAAGTTTGACCCTTGAAGCTGCAGAATTTATCAAGCCACGACTTGCGAGGTACAAATGGGGCCCTCTACGTGCGGCCCTTTTTATTTGGAAGTGGTCCAAGGCTGGCACTTCCAAGTGAATTGTCCATGGATTTTCCATAAGTTTCCATAGTTCCCGAAATCTACCCTCTGGTAAACTAACATAGCTATGGAAAATCACCATTCATAATAGGTAAATCAACTATAAATGGTTCATTTTCAATAGCTATGTTAAATTACCAGAGGGTATCATTGTATCAGGAGAACCCCAGCAGATCGGTGTTTCATCACCAGGCTAGGCCTGGGTCCTTCCACCGAATACACCTTCGTGGTCTTCGTGAACCCTGTTGCTGGGACGACTGCAGTGAAGATGGACCACCAGCATTAAGCAGACTACAAATTGCCAACAAGATACAATAAGAAATCTAGGACCATTTGTCAGGTTGAACCACTGAACCAACACTTTCAGAGTGGATGATGAAATTTGTGAGGTTGTTGGACCAGAGTAGAGATTTCAGCGGTTGTCCAACAATCGGGGATACCTCAAATGTCCTTTTATGAATCATTCTGATAGGACACATGATGATTAATTAATCAGTTTATTGAGGGATACCTTATCTTCTGACAAACTCATGTGGATGTCTTCAGCCTTCTCGAGACTCACGCTCACAGTGCAGAGCATGTTGAGAACTTCATCCTTGGTGCCAGCAGTTTGGCCCAAATATTACAGATATTTGCTATATATCTCTCAGATTTTGCTTTGGCAGGGTCGCCCTGGACATCTCCATGCGAGCAGTTTCTGCAGTGCGGCGTGCCAAGCATCACTACTGCCGGGAATATGTTTGTGATGAAGCGGACTATTGGCATCGATGTTACCATGAAATGGAAGCAGCGTACTACGCCGTCAAGTCCGCCCTGGACGCCGAGCGCCAGCGGTGCACGCCGTGTGTAGTCTTGCCAAGCTCGCCGCGTCTGAGCCCACGGCAGGAGGTGTCTGAGAGTCGGGAAGAGATTGTGAGGACAGTTCAAGAAAGTCACAAGCAGCAAGTGGAGTCTTACAAGGTTGAAGTGGAAACTACACTCAAGAAGTTGGAAACTGCGTTGAAGACAGGCCGGGATTTCTCAATTCCTTCCTAATAGTATCCAATAGTAGTAGTGTTTCTTTCAGCAGTTGAAACTGTTTCAAACAAAAATATATTGGCTTCACCTTCAAGCCCCAAGTATCCTTAAACCACATTGAATTGTTCGTGTGTTGTTCGGCTTGGGATGGCAGACCCCACCCTATCATCGGAGGAGAAGAGGTTCGATTTGAGCTTCGAGAGAAGGACCTGGAAGTGAGTCGGTTGAAAGAAGAAGTGTCGCGAAGAGACCATCGCATCATTGAGATGTCCTCCCAGAAAAGCTACTATGAAAGTCAACAGGTTTCCGTTGAGCTGTTAGAAAGAAAGGTCCGAGAAAAGGATAGAGAAGTGGTGGAATTGAAAGAAGAATTGGAGAAGCTTCGGGAAAGTTTCACCAAGGTCAAAGACGTTCACCACTATGCAGTGTCAGATTCCTGTGATTCCTCAGTGTTGCGGCAACGCATTCGCGACTTGGTGAGACAGACTGACTACTTGTATTTTGAAAGAGACCTGTGGCGAAGAAGTTGGTCAGTGCCGGTAAGGTCTTTAGTGGTAGAGACCCCAGTGACGACGGTGATGCCTGTGACAACTACCATACCTGTCACCACCGTAGCACCTGTCACCACCATCGCACCTGTGACCACCGTTGCTCCTGTGACCACCGTTGCGCCTGTGACTACCACGGTGACCACCGTGACCCCGCACACCACGGTGAAACCAGCGCCTGACGCTCCAACGGCTGATTCACCCGGAAAACCAGCGAGTGGAACGGTGCCAGCAACGACAGTAACTGTGGCGCCACCAGTACCAGTAATCGAATCTGTGTTCCCTTCCACTGTGGTCTCCCCTGTCATGGCTAGTCCCATAGTCACCAGAACCGTGGCGCCAGTCGTCGAAGCACCCGTGGTGATGGGTGGCATCTACGGTGACTATGTACGGCCCCTCGGAGAACCTATGAGGGTGATCCCACCGACGAGGGTGGTGAGGTATCGCAGCTCTTGATGACGAAGTCATCATGAGAAGAATTTGTTTGACGACGCTGTGAAACAGCGTGATGCATTGTGATGCTGTGTGCACATTGTGCATCGAGTAACTTTATGCAGTCTTCTGAAGGAAGGTTCTCTTCTCAGGAAGAGAGGTCTGCAACTGGCTGCAACTCAGCATCGAAACGATATGAAACGATAGAAAGAGCCTTTCTACATTTTTCCACACTGACTCCAGCAGTCCAGTTCCAAGGAGTTTGTTATGTTTTGTTCATCTTCAAGGGTATGGATGCAAGGCGCAGGTCGGTGATCATTGAGTGAAGATGCCTTAAAATGAAGAGACGAGTTTCAGCTGTGATGTTCACCTACCATTTAAGGTGCATGTTGCTTCAAGTTAAAAACGACAAAACTGGCCATTTGCTTATCCATCCATCAGTCCATCCAACCATTAGATGTTTAAGGTTGGCAGCTACTACCAAAGCGAGGATGGCGCCATGCAGGTGCCAAAGAGAGTTGGATGACAGTTGCAACTTTGATGGTTGGCTTACTATCCGTCAAGTTTCTTGTAGAGTTGTTTTTTGTTTTTACTACTAGTAATCTGGTAGTTTCCTCATGCTTCCTCAGACTTTCCGTCCACGGGGTCCCCGACCCAACAAGACCTCGGGAAATGGATAGAGATTCACTTTGGATACTTTGGATTTGCCGGCACGTTTAGGCACTCGACGGTTTGGTGAACGATGCTTATGACAGAGCTGCACCACTTGGGTACGCGCTGCGGAGAGTGTTGCAAGGATGAGCTGATGAGTGAAAATAGCATGAAGGGATTTGAATTTCTTGCTATTGGGGATCGCCCAAACTGCCAAAAAGAGGTCACAATTTTGATTGTGAGTGATGTCAAGCAGGTCGACAGATGGGAATTGCAGACAAGTACTTGACATGTGACATGTACTTGATGTTTTATAAGTTTTATAATTTGTAGGATTGTTGAAAGGATGATACTAGATTACTAGATGATGCTCGGAGGGAAAATAGGAAAGCATAACCGCATAACCAAGTGCCCCATTTATGCATTTATGTTGGTGTCTGGTTCTTTGGGTCGTTTGGGTGTCTCAAGTTCGTGTCCCTGTGTCCCCTTCAAAGGACGCGATGCACAGGTGCGGTGACTGTAAAGCCGCTGGCAACTACGCAGCAGACCTGGAGAGCATGCATACTGCCAAGAGGCGCCATAGTGATTGCATTGTTGGTTGATGGGTATAGTATAGGTTATATATATATATTATGGTTGATTATATTATGTTATATTATGTTATATTAGGTTATAGAATGTTATAGAATGTTATAGATGATTCTAGGATATTAAACTATAATATACTATATAATATACTATATAATATACTATATAATATACTATATAATATACTATATAATATACTATATAATATACTATATAATATACTATATAATATACTATATAATATACTATAT
>Ga0126342_10018725_pt1 | contig 11836 bp, 11 predicted proteins | sample Cyp1metagenome_FD_92528 | JGI IMG/M metagenome (GOLD analysis project Ga0126342, IMG submission 92528) | Coral microbial communities from Lord Howe Island, Old Settlement Bay, Australia - Cyphastrea 1 metagenome | ecosystem: Host-associated > Invertebrates > Cnidaria > Coral ... | reverse complement strand
ATTATACTCCTTAAATTCTGAAATTATACCCCTTAAGGAGTATAATTATACTCCTTAAATTCTGAAATTATACCCCTTAAGGAGTATAATTATACTCCTTAAATTCTGAAATTATACCCCTTACGGAGTATAAATTATACTCCTTAAATTCTCAAATTATACCCCTTAAGGAGTATAATTATACTGCTTAAATTGTCAGATTATACCCCTTATATTGTCTTATACCACGTATTGCTTACAATCTGAATCTCTTGCCCCAACAAATCCCAACAATGGCTTCCCGATCTCCTTTGATCTAGCAGCTAACAAATGGTGGGAAATGTCCAAAGCATGCACGAAATATGCTCAGAACGTACAAGTCACCATATTACACAATATTTGGTGGTGCCTTAATTGAAACCGAAATGCAGTTGGAATAACTCAAAAAAAATGAACCGCCCCAGATAGAAACGGAATGGCTCAACTGCTATTTTCTGCTGGCTCTTCTGTCCATCGTCTCTTTCTCCACTCCATTGCCTGTGGCAATGCTTGTTTCATCTAGTACCGGAGCAACCCAAACCGGCACTCAAATTGCAAGTGTTGAAGCAGGATTATTTCCCTGCCGAAAGTGATTCAACCTTCTTTTTAAGGTTTCCCTCACACAGCATGCCCTTATTGGACAAAATCTCCAAACATCTCTTTGTAAGGCCCAGACGCGTCTCACCTGGATTCAGGTCACGTGTAAGGCATTGCCCAAGAGTCATCGACCCTTGGAAATATGAAAAATGTGCCAACATAATCTTATCGCCATCTTTTGGCGGTCCTTGCTGCGAGCAAGAACCAAATCGGTTCAAATCACCACCAAGGGCCGTGAGCATAGTCATCACTGCCGGCGTGAGAATCAAATCTTTGGGCAAAACCCTCACTGCCTCCAAAGTCAACTTGATATCCTCACAAATGGCCGAAGATTTGGTACCTACAAACAAAAGGTACTGGGTAGAAGCGCTGCCCACTAGGCATGAGATGGCATTCTTGTCCAAGTGCTCTTTCTGAAAGATGCCGGGAAAGTCATGGTCTGCCTGCATTGCTTTGAAGGAGTTGTGCAACAAGCTCGACATGCACCCAAGTTCATCGTTGCACACGGAGAGCAACTGCACAACATAGGTGCTCATCTTCCCCATGATCTTGTTGAAGTAGTCCTGTTCCTTGTCCGTGTCATTCATTTTGTTGATCATGTTCAGGTATGAGGTGATTGATGAGGCAAATTTGGCCAAGTGCGTGCCCACCTGTGCCACTAACTGCATCTTGAAGATCTGCGTCATCTTGGTTTTGGCCTTCCTAACTTCAAACTCTTCATCGACAATCTGCTTGAAAGGCTTCATTTCCTGAGCCTCATCGATCTTTTCCCGGAACATCACCATGTACTTGGATAGCCCAAGCAAAGAACCAGCCAAGCAAAGGAACGACACATGGACCTGCACCTTCCTGTCCTCCGAACACCCGTCAATTTCCACCAGGCTGCTCATCTTAGAGATGTAAGCCAAGTAGAGGTTGGCATAGTCGAGGCCACTCTTGCCCTCCTGCCATGTGGTTGTAAATGTCGATATCGATATCATATTATCATATTATTATAATGATTATTATTATTGTATGATCTTCATATTTATATGATATGAGTTGAATTAATCCATATTTTGTTGATCTGAACGCGATACATAAATATAATAATTAATAATACAATATATATAAAAATAATATATAATTACATATAATTCATATAATATTATATAATATATATAATATATATATAATATATATAATATTAATATAGACATTGTAAATTATAATTTATAACTTATAACTAAATAATATTGTTGTTGAAGATCATACCATCAAAATCTAAAAATACCAGAACGTTGTATTTAAAAACGAGCCTTAACTTTGATTTTTATACATCATATATCTCATATATCATATATCATATCACTTACTTATATATTGTATACTGTATAATATAACAATAAAATAATATATAATATATAGTCTTAGATCAATGACAATATATAGCACTAACTACCAGTTTGATGCATAGGTTTCTGTCCTTGTCGTCCATGTCCATCGTCCCAACAACTCCAGTCTGAAGCACTGCTTCGAGATTGATCTCTGTCTCCATAATCTGCACGACAAACTTGTGAAAAGTTGCAGTCGATGCCTTCATGAATTTGGTGACAGAACCTTCGATCAAATGCTTGACCGCAGTGACGCTAGTGGCCCACTTTGGCAGCACAGCCTCCAACTCACTCATCATGGCAACTCCAGCGATTGTAGAAAACAAGGAAACCAATCGCTCTTCAAGAAGGAGCCCCTCATCCACCGAGTCTGCAGCCAAAGTGATAAGTTTGGAGGCAGCCGCTTGCATCGATCGGCAAACGGCTTGCACTGATGAAAGGCTTGCTTCAAGCTTTGCCGCAAGATCCTTGCCAAGCACCTTCAAAAGGTTGAGCTTGGGAAAACACTGGTAGCCCACGATGTCACCCAGCAGCTGCAAGAAGTCAGTTGCTTTGCCCTCCACTACCTTGCCTGCCACAAGCATGCCCAATGTCTCCTCAAAGTCTGGGAATTTTTTCTCAAACTTGAAAGCGGCAAGTTCCAGCAATGCGTCATGGAGTTGCTTGATGCGCTCTTGAATCGCGGACAGCGCAGCAGAGCATTCCTTCTTTGCATCATCTGATGCTTTCTCTTCAAAGCAGACAAACTTTGCCACCATGTCTGCAAACTTTGATTGCTGTGGAATTGACACCTCCACGTCTGATCCATCAGCACGCTCTTTCATGATGGAATCACGGGTAATGGCTTTCAAAGTTCCTGCAAACTCTGCAGCACCTTGGATCTCAGACACCAAAGCTGCACCTTGTCGCAACTTTGACGTGAGCTTGGACACGGTCTCGGCAAGAAAGACGCCGGCAGGGTAGATGGTAATGGCAGTCTGGAAAGTGTTCTTCCCCTTGATGAGAATCGACTTGGCCTGCTCTGCTGCTTCCGCATCTTGAAGATTGACAGCGGAAGGGTCTGAGGTGGCCACCTGCAGGAGCGATGTCAGTCGTACCAAATCATCTTTCAGCGCACTTTTGTCACCTGCGCATATCTTGGCAACCGGTGATGTGTGGAAAACGTTCAGGAACCTCATGAGCTTGCTGAAGCCAGCAGTCACATCGTTCTTCTTCTCAATCGAATCAGACCTAAAAACGGGGAACTGGTCCAATGAAAAAAGTCAAAGTAGTAGTCATTGATATATCTATATAATTTAATAAATAAGTTTCATATATTATATTATATTTTATCATTATATTTTGAATATGTGTGATATTACATGATTTTACTCTTATTATTATATAATATATAATATAATATGAATAATATAATTATATAATTATATATTTATTTATTGATATTAATTTATAATTACATATCATCATATATTATTATATTATATATTAAATTAATATAATAAGGATCAGCTAGAGCGTCTTCCCAGGCTGCCACACTTGGTTTTCCTCTCTCGGTCAATAGCCAGCCAGTGCGGTGCCTAGATTACAAGCTATACCTCTAAGTCATACTATATCAATCTATATCTCAGTCTTGAACCTTAACAGCGTATGTAAGCTGTGCTCAGTACTCATGCTATGCCCCGGTAATAATTAATAAAATAATATTTATATAATTTATAATTTATATAATGTATTATTACTATATTATTATTTAATATTACAAATTATAAATTATAAATTATAGATATACTATATTATTGATTATTCATTCATTGATTTACTATTTACTTAATATTTCTTTATATCATATTACTACCATTGTATCATATATCGAATCATATTATACAATACATCTCATATCATATCGTATCATATCATCTCATCTCATATCATATCATATCATATTATCATATATCATATAATATATTATATGATCCACCTTACCTACCCTATCTCTGTGCTTTTCTTTTTGAAAATCACAAAAGACGTGCCTTTCTTGGAACGAGCAACGGAGCACAAACGTGTCGAAGGAAGAATTGGTTGATCACATAGGCAACGCATCCAGCTTGGAACTCCTTCACAAGCGGCAAGGAAACTTCATCACCCACACTTTCCCCAATCACAGACTTGATGCCCTCTGGGCGCACTTCTGCAAAGCCAGGATCAAGAAACTCGACAATTGCCCCAAACTTCTCGTCCTCAAACATAGACACCAACGTCCGTTGGCAGATAACGTTGTTGATCTGCAATGGAATGGAGATCTTCAGGTCACGGAGTACTTGTGCACGAGCACCCAGTGTTTCTGGGGCTGCTTCCTTGTCTTGAAGTGCTTCCAAGAAATCTGCCACAGCTTGAAGCATGGATCGGGCATCTTTCAAAGACTGCCAAACTGTTTCAGCTCGGCAGCCGGGACCCTGGACACGGATCATCTCCACAAAACTCTTGGTGATCTTGGTGGACTCATTGAGTCGGCTGTCCACTTTGTCCAACAAGGAATTGGTTTTGGTAAGGGAGACATTCATGACGCCTCTGGCGTCTTCAACCTGATGCTTGAGCTGATTCGACTGAAGAACAAGGGTTTCACTCTTGTCCAGTTCTCTAGTCTCAGCCGCGCTCTTCTTCCCACCACCAGCCATGCTGAAAGTAAACCTGGCTCCACCATCAGACTGGGATTCTGACTGTTGCCCTGATGCAGCACTAGCGGCTGCTTGATCTTGTGACGACTGAGCCCCACGAGCACGGGGGATAGCGGTAGATGCTGTCCTGACCTTCTTCTTCACAGGGGCGCTGTTCTCCGCATCATCGCTGGCTCCCCCAAAGCTACTGCCACCCCAGAGCATGTTCATCAATTCGTCGTCTTCATTCGATGCTTTCACCGGCATTTTCCTGACGTGTTTTGTTTGAATCATGATTGGAAAATGTGGGGTGGAAAAAAGGAAATTGAATCAAATTGACATATATCATATTATATTATATAATTGTTAATTACTTACTAATTACTACTAACTACGTTGTATAACATTATATAATACTCTGACTAACTAAGACTAGAACTACATAATATTTGGAAAAACAAGTGCAAAAAATATTTGGAACGAAGTTCAAGGAAAGTTCATCATCCTTGGCAATGGCGCTGACTCTGACCTTCTTCGATGCTGCTTCGAAAGCCTCGGCAGCATTGTCATCGTCGGAAGATCCTCCATCAGCAATTTCATGTATCTGCTTGGCGGTCTTGGCGCTGGTTGATGCAACCTCTACTGCGCCTAAGAGTGGGCAAGATCATCATTCGTTACAAGAGGAGGAAAAACATCAAATACGGGAGGAGGAAATGGAATGTGGTAAATGAAAAAAGGTAAACTGCTTTTGTTGTTTTCACACCCATATATGACCATTTATTTATTATTATATAATATATATATAATATATATATAAATATATTATATAATATATATAATATATGTTATAATATATATAATTTATAAATATATATATAATATTTATATAATTATAATATATATATTATATGTATTATATGATTCTATGATATCAGAAACACCATGTCTCATATCAAAACCCCGTCATAGAATCATGAATGATAAATTATAAATCACAACTCGTGATGAATCATGAATCATGAATCATCAATAAAGAATCATGGAATCATTGTCATCATCATCACCATCATCATCGTGATCATCATCATCATCGTCGCCATCATCATCATCATTTTCTTCTTCATCATCATCATCATCGTCATCATCATCATCACCATCATCATCATCATCATCATCATTGCCTTTGTCATTGCCATCGTCATCGTCACCATCACCATCATCATCACCATCATCATCATCATCATCAAAAATATTCGAAGCAGATCGAATTGAGTCATATCATATCATATGTTCGAAAGTTATATGATGCAATTGGGCCGTAACATAACTGGCAATAATCTAAAAACATGCTTTCATAATCTTTGATAAATAGAGTGTAACCCATGTTAATCCAGAAAGACCGAGGGTCCAATGACCCATTCTTCTAGAAGTGCTCCTTTCAACGGCTTTCCTTGATGCTGTATGGTGGTGAGTTTCTTCGGAATCGGGCGTTCATGCCTTTTGAGCAATGGAACTGGCCACAAGTACCCAAGTATCTGCTTTGTGGCAAAGCTGTTCGACTGCTCTGCAACTGCCTTCGACTCACCTGCCGGCAGTGAATCAAAGCCATCACCAGAGTTAGTTATGTCAAGTTATGTCATGTCAGTGTTGGATCAAACGCATTCTAGCAATGAAAGGATACACAAAGCGAAAGATTGACAGGCCAACAGCTACAATATGATACACAAATTAATTAAAATTAGATTTACGAATTCTTGCCAGCTGTCTGCAACCAAAGTCCCAAACCTAAAATGTTGTAACTCGACCGCACCTCGACTGCGAGCGCGCTTCTTTCCATCACGAACGCTTTTGCAGTACTCTTCCAGGGCAGCGTTGTAGTCATCCTGGTTGGAACCTTCACCCAAGAATTCCACAAGCCCAGAAGTTGTGTACTCCTTGTAGACGTCATGGTTCTTGATAAAGACAAAGCACGGGCGGCAGTCTCTGCCATTCGCACATCGACGCTTCAAAAGGTCACCAGCCCCCGGGTTCGCCACCAGTGGGTTGGGAGTTGTCTCAAACGCCCTCTTGCACCACTTGCAAATGTCCTCCTTGTTCTTGCTCTTCGTCGCAGCCATGATAACGCCGGCTGCTGATGCACCAAAGGAAAGCACGAGTATCTAGACTCTCAAATCGGTGTTGGCTGCAAAATGCTCGGGAAGAAAAAAATGCGAATGGAAAATTCCCAAGTTCAACGTGCCACTTTCTAATTCTTGATGGCATCATGAGTCTAATTCTGAATGAATCATCAATGCGTCACTGCAACATCACAACAGCCAAAGGACTCAAGAGGGAAAATGAAATTTTGAAATTCCAATTGCCAATTTCACCTCTGAAAACCAACACTGCCAACACTTGAATCATCACGCTCAAAACAGTGAGAGATCGGCTGAGGCCCAAATCAAAGAAACAATTTGGGAAGCTAGAAGGAAAACACAAATACAGGAAGGATAAGAAGCAAGAATTCCAGACTTGCAAAGCCAACCTGACAGAAAACCAAACATAGAGAATTAGAATCAGAATGAGGAAAAGCAGCTCTTGAGTTTTTCTCGCTCTTTCACCTGACAGTTTGCCACTATCTGCAAATGCTTCGGCTTTGCAACTTGGCACGGGGCTGCGCAAGGCAGTTACATGGCAGCTACATAGGCTATTCTAGAGACCGCTCTGACAACACAATAATATCCTTAATAGCCCTCTTTGTTGTGTATGGATCAGGTTCATATTCATTTGCAAAAATCATACATAGAATCAGTGTAGGCTCGCGATCCCTATTTCACCCATCAGGCTATTATTCCACATCACATCTACTGTAATTAATTAATCCAATTTGGAACATGATGATTTGCAAAAGAACCCTCGGCGTGCCGATTCAGAGCTTTCATCACACAGCCAACACCAACTGGAAAAGAATGAAAGAAACAAAACCAACGCTGGGAGGCATCGAGGAGTTGGCTAGCAATACCTACAAGAACTTGAAAAGCGGTAGGTAATGTATGCTGAGCCATGTGCTGACATCTATTGAGTCAGACACCCATGCGGCCCATGCGGCCGAACCCGTATCACTTGGACTTGTACTCGTCCTCGGATTCGGTGTAGCAACCCTGAGCGTCACCACGACGAACCTTCTCCCACTTCGACCAATCGCGCGGCTTTGCGGCCACCGAGCACTGCCAGCCGCGATTCTCAAGCTCCGAGCGCCAAAACCTTGTAGGGGTGCAGGATCATATGGAGGAAGGAAAACAAGATCAGTATAATTCAATATATATAATTTAATTTAATAATAATTATAAATATAATTATAGACTAGACAACAATAAATTATAAATAACATAATTTTATTAGACTATATCACTCACCAATGTGGCTATATCAAAGTCAAATGTCAATGTCAATGTCAATGTCAAACAAGTTAGATCATACAAATGAACCTCAAAATATGACAACCCATAAAATGATATGATATGTGATATTATGAATTATAAATTGTAAATTACTTGATATGATATGATTCGATATGAAATGTATGATACATGTGGGGGAAATAAATAACATAAGCACGAGTTCATAGATGTAACCCGAATCAATATTTTATGATCTGGTGGAACATGATACGATTTGATGCCATGGGGATATGAGTAAATAATAAAAAAAATAACAAATTGAAATTTATAATAAAGATTGTTTAGATGGTATGAGTCAGTATCTGAATCTGTTTCATACTTTTCATACAAATGATGAGGGACAGATGTAGTCAAATCATCATCATAGAATCATAAATTATATTATAATTTTAATTTCATCATATAATATCATATGAATCGAAACATATATCAGAATCATATCATATCATATCAATCCCATCGAAACACAATCATTGTCATAACATCAAACCAAATCATATCAAAACAAACATAACATAGAATAACATAACATAACATAACTTAACCTTTCATTTCATTCCTGCATGCAACAAACTAAACAGAACTTAACCTCACACAACGTAACAAAACAGTAACATAACTGACTCATAACCAGCTATCCCACATACGAACCGTATGCCGCATACCATACCGTTTACCGTATACCGTATACCGTATACCGTATACCTTATACATACCCGTATACCATACCGTATATAATATACCGTATACCAAACCGTGCGTATCGATACGCCGATACCGCCGATACCGTATTCCGTATTCAATCCGTACCGTAATCATCCCATACAACACACATCACATCATCCCCTTTGGATCCCAGAGACACTGCCCAAGTGCAATTAGGTGGGCAATTGAAGCTCTTGTTATACTGCTTCATGTCGTCATATTCATTGTAGATCTTTGCCAAGATGTTCTGAAAATTATCCTTCTTCACCTTGTCTTTCAAACTCAAACGGGGAGACCCTTTCATCGGGCTCATGCTGGCCGATGGCTTCTTCATACCTGGGGACATCTTGGTCTTAGGTGACTGGTTCTTCTTGGGTGTTTTCTCCTGGTTCTTGGGAGATGTCTTTGGACTCTTCGGGGAGGATGTCTTTGGACTCTTCGGGGATGATGTCTTTGGACTCTTCGGGGAGTTGACCTTCAGCACGGTTTTGCGCACAGTCTTGTTGGGTCCCTTCTTGGAAGAGGAACTGGGAGTACCAGACGTGTGAGACTTGGGGGATGAAGCCTTGCTCTTCTTGCCTTTCATTGGTGGTGTCTGTGGCGGAGAACCCACAAATGCAAAACCACGTCGAAGTCTAGGTGTAGGAGAGAGAGGCAAGGTAGAGGCTTTCGACATCGGGGTAGATGGTGACTGGGATGCCATGAGTCCAATGCCGCAACACAAGTCTATGAATCTGGCCTAACTGGGACTGCTATGCGCAAGAAAATGCTACAAGTCAACGATCAATCTCAACAATTTGTCAACAATCCCAGAAATTGCCAAATTTCAACTCCAAAAGATTTCAGGAATTGCCAAATTTGAAGCCCCAAAATTGCCAAATTTCAGGCCCAAAAATTCCCGATTTCAGGAAAAATTATACTCCTTAACTCCCGGACTTAAGGAGTATAATTTTCCGGGTGGATAAGGAGTATAATCACCTATTTTGTTGCAGAAAACGAAATTATACTCCTTATTTTCTGGGAAAATTATACTCCTTAAGTCCGGAGTTAAGGAGTATAATTTTTCAGGAAATTGTCCCGTCCGAGGCCCCCAAAATTGTCATGTTTGAGGCTCCAAAATTGTCCCGTTTGAGGCTCCAAAATGTACTCCCAGATATCCCGTTTGATGTTTCTATGAGTCAAAAGTCATTGATCATAGAATCATTTTTTATCATATCACGAATCATATCATATCATATCATAAATCATCTGAAAGAACAATTTAAGTTCACCATCAAACACAAATAAATCAGGAATGGAATCATGAATCATGAATCATAAATTCCTAAACCCATAATAATTAAATTTATAAATAACTGCAAACCACTAATCATGAATTATGATGAACCATATTTCATTGATGGATCATTGACTCATTGATCATGAATCATGAATCATTGAATCATTGAATCATATTAATAAAATAATATCCATCATCAAATATCATCAATGTCAATAAGTCAATAAATAATAATAATTATTAATAATATTATTATGAATTGATAATAAATAATAAATAATAATATTATTATATCAATCATCCATCAATGATCAATGTCAATGAACAATTTATCAAGTGTATTATATTATCAATCAATTGTCAATGAATGATTTATCTCAATGATCAAAACTCATTGTCATTATTATTATCATTATCATCATCATTGAATTGCTCAGTGTATCATTGATCATTGACCGTTGATCATGAACCATAAATTACCATCACAAACCATACATCAAAAAACATGGTATCATAGAATCATAAATCATGAATCATCATCATGAGTCATGAGTCAAAAATCATGAATCATAAAACATACAATGAACTTGCAAGATGTAACTTATCCCAACCAACCAATCCAAACTGTTGATGATTTGAGCTTCCTGAAGTTGAAAACCCAGCTGCCCGAAACACAAACCCTGGCGAATGGCCCTGTGCGCTGACACGGACCTGTTCTTTTTAGACAACCACGATGTGACGATGTCTAGGTAACCTCCCCAACTTCAACTGCTGTGGGCACTAAATTGTTTTGAGATGTTGCTGTCATTTTCTGACTTTCATCCCCAGGCCCTTTTTAAATTCACGTGCTAAATTCAAATGTGAATCATGATTGTTTCTACGGCCTTCGGCCAGCCAATCCAACAAAACATCTACATTACTCGAACTGGAAATCCAGCAAATGCATTTGGAATGCTTCTTGCACTGTGCGCGAAGTGTGGTATTTCCAGTCTTATTGTCCACTAAAATGTTCACTGTGCCCAAACTCACAGTCTTAGGCCCAGATTGATACAAGACTTCGGAAATGGTCCCTGAAGAACCCAATTGTTTGACCTGTACAATGCTTCCATCAGGGTCAACCCCAAGAGTTTTCACATCAACTTTTTGGGCTTTGGGATTCGAACTGGTGTTTGAAGCATCCGTTCCCGGCGTCACACTGCTCCCAACTTCTGGCATAGCGGAGACAGCATCTGTCATAGGTGTAGCGGTTGCCGACCTTTCCGTTGAAGGGTCCTGGGCAAAAGCGGCTATAAACATAACATGAATGACATTTCATTAAACATAAGTTAATAATATAAAAACATAACATGACAATATCATCAGAATCATAATAATAATAATATTAATAATAATAATAATTGATCATCTCATACGATATGATATGGTCCTGGTCCATAGATATGATTCAATTTGATATGATATGAAGTGATATGATATGATTTGATTGTTATATGAAGTACATACATCATACATCAATATCATAATATAATATCATATAATCATGAAATATATATTTGTTATATTATGCAATCATCATATCATAATCATAGAATCACATCATATCATATCATATCATATCAGATCATACAATGACTAAGACTATAGACTATAGACTATATAATTGCAAGATTGAATTGATATACAATATATGATAAATATAATTTAATAGATATGATTTGATATAATTTAATATATAACTATATTATAATATAATATAAATTGTATATTTAT
>Ga0126342_10018724_pt1 | contig 11837 bp, 18 predicted proteins | sample Cyp1metagenome_FD_92528 | JGI IMG/M metagenome (GOLD analysis project Ga0126342, IMG submission 92528) | Coral microbial communities from Lord Howe Island, Old Settlement Bay, Australia - Cyphastrea 1 metagenome | ecosystem: Host-associated > Invertebrates > Cnidaria > Coral ... | reverse complement strand
CGCGGGTACGTTTACACGGGTCCCCGGGAGGTGTCTTCGTTGGTCACCGACCTCCCAGGGACCCCGGTGACCCCCCGCATATAGATATATAAAGTATAAGAAGTTTTACGTCTATTCAGACGAGACGATACACACACACACAGACACACACACACACCCTGCCGAAGCAGGGTTGTTTTTCCGGAAGATCGTGCTAGCGCCTGGGTTTCAAATCCTAATCTCAGAAGGGCTCGAGGAAGCGAGGGCTTGCAAACCAATGGTCAAGGCGGAGATCTGGTCCTGAGTCAGCGTTCGAGATAGGCCGCCAATCACCGTAGTGGAATTGGATCCTGGAGCAGGTGGTGCAAAGAGACGTTCCTGAAGTTGTGCGGCCACTGTTGCAGTAGTGGGCGGAGCGGAGGTTGCCGAGGTTGATGGTGTAGTTGATGGTGGGGCTGCTGCAGTTGGATGAAAGTTGACGTGGTGATGTCCGTGGTAATGTGGCGAAGTGCTGCGTGGGGATGTTGAAAAAAGCACGCTAATAGTCCGATGTGTGACGGGCAAATGCATCATCACCTGTTAGAAAGTAGAAATACTGCTCAGGTTCCCGGAGGCGAGAGTAGCCCCTGATGATTGATCCATAGTTCCCTTCGATCGTGGTCGAAGGTAAAGACCTTGAAGGACACTTGGTGAACAGGTAACGAAGCTTGGAGGCCTGCGATGTTCCCACGAGTTTTCGGTATGAGGAAAAGGTGTTGCCCCATGAGCTGAAGGATCGGTTGTGTAAGTGGCTGTGTCAGTGGTATCAGGTGTTGAGGAAGATGCTGCTGGGGCCGTAGTCGTTGGCGAAGGTGCGGGAGCCGAACTCGTTGATGATGACGTAGTTCCAGGCCGGATGGGTCCACCAAGATTTTGTCGCGTTGACGTGTTGGGCCAGGGGAGGCCCGCGTTGGTAGCATCTCTTTTGTTGTCCACGATGGGCAAAGAATATGGGAAAAAGATCACGGTAGTGTACAGATCAGCTTTGATCCAAAATTTTGGGTAATAAGAACATCTTGTGGAAAGGCATGCTGAAAAGTCCGAAGAAGAAGTCATGTAAAAGCACTCATCTCGAACAGTGTCACAAACAACACTATGGGGTCCTAGGCTTAGCCCTTGCCATGAACACATGTGGACGGAGCTTGTAGCTTCAATTAGCATGATTGATATCAAAGCGCAGGGTTGTCGGCTTAGCCCTATAGGCCATTCAACAGGTGATTTTCCGAAGCGTCGAGTAATCTCTTCAAAAACTTTGCAATGTTCAAAGTGATCATGGCAACATCACACCTTGGCGAACTTTATGACAAGTCAATCGTAAATGAAGGGCTGTGGTGTACCTGGAATCAACGGAGAACTATGTAAGAAATTATACTGCTTGATACGCCACTGAGGTCGGTACTCCTCCAACAAGCGCATGATTGTGGACTCATTGCGGACTTGAAAGACATTCCCATCAAGATCGGCATAGCGAAGTTCCAAGGTCGGAATGGATCATACGGATGTCCCATTGATTCCACAGACGGTTGCAAATCTGTGTCCGGAGATTGGCAATAGGAACTGCTGAAGCCATCTCAGCTGAAAATTGCTGAGACCAGGTGAAAAGAGCTTCTTGTTCTCGAGTCGAGGCGATGCAAAAATTGCCTGGGCGAAGTGCGCGAAATAATGCCGAATTGGTTTCACTGGCATGTGACAACTCTTGGAGTGGCGAGTAATCCACAATGATCAAAATGGGTCTGTTTGGAGGAGGATCTTCACCAGCAGGTTGACATCCGGGTCCTGCAAACCAAGAGCAAGAGCGAGTACCAGTCGGAGTTTCTATATCACTAGTAGAACGATATGGATGATGTAGAAATCCTTTCGGAGCCATTGTGCGGAGTAAAGGTCGAAGGGCAACGAAGCGTCAAGGACCAAATGTCTGCGGAACAAAAAGAAACTTGAATATGGGATAAACAAGCACTAAGGGACGTGTTTCAAATGAGGTCAGCATGATCAATTTTCCGATCGAAGGCATCACGAGGATTATACGCTGGAGTCGGACATATCGGCATTGCTGCTCACCACGGAAGGAGAAGGCATAGGCTGAGGTGAGGTGGTAGTAGCCGAAACTGACGGGGAAGCTGTCTGATTCCATAAGGTTGATCTCGTAGGTGGTGCTGGGGGTGTGTTGCGCGTTGGCGGCCAGAATAAGGATGCTGGGGCACCTTGAGAATGTCGATGAGCAGAACGACCCCAGCATGCCTGAAGGATCGAAGTGTGATCCGGAATCGTAGAAACAGGTTGGCCAAAACGGACATTCGAATGTTCAGGATGTTCCAGGTGCCCAAGAAGGATTCAATGGGGCGCCAGGTCTCGAGGCCATCGGAATTGAGTTCCAATGGAAAATAATGGGTGAGATACCTTTTCGACGTAGATCGTATGGACTGTGTGAGCCTGGGGGGCTGCTCGAGTGGCCCTTGGAATGTAAGTCAAGGATGCTGAATCTTCATGAAGATGATTCATCGAGTCATAGGGGAACATCACGATGAAATTCTCGACGTGAGTTGCCGTAGTCGTCCGGGAAGTACGGTGGTTGAGCCATCAAGGGCAGATCAAATGCGAGGGCCACAGATGACAGTCAATATGGAGCCTATAAATCACTGCAGATCGCAAGAAAGAAGGAGCGGAATTTCAATAACAGAACCCCGCGAAGGATGTTGAACGAATTTCGCCATGGTCAATGAAATGACAGTAGAATATCCAGCGATACTAAGGTAATAACAAAATTCAGCCAAGGGGGAATGAAAAGAAGACCAAGGGAGCAACACTTTTTTCATTGTTTATCGTTTTCCACCGCGGAAGAGTCTCCAAGACAATGTCATTCTTGAGGGTCAGTCATCATCACAGCATTGTGGGAAAAGAACGGATGTCCACGAGGAATACTCTGAATACGAATGCCCACACCAGTATCGGAAGCGTCAGGGTGAGGAGCTTCAGAACCTCGGGCTGGGTGAGCACAACAATGTTGGTGGGTTTTCCAATAGGGGAAGTGCCAGTTGAGGACACCCAAGATACTATGGTTTGGTTGATTGAGGAATTGGTGTCCTTGTGTAGTTTCGATGGCAAGGAAGAAATCAGTGGTATTGAGGGAAATGGCCCAGCGTTGAGTGAAGGTATCCATGACCAATGTTTCAAGTTCTCCAATATGGTGTCGGGAGGCGTGGTCCGGGTAGATGACCTTGTAACCTTGTAGATCTGAAAAGGACCATCGCATTCGGAAGCCGAAAGGTTGCCAATAACTTGAGGAGCTAGGATGTTGTAATAGGAATCTCGGATGGCCAATTGCCGCATGGGCTTCAAATCAATCTGCAGGATGACTGGTCGATGAACTTGAGGAAGAGGTCGTTGCCAGCCAGGTGGGCGACAAAATGGCGATGGGCGAGATGAAGTAGCCTGCCGATCAGCATGAGGTGAACGGGAGCGAGTTGCCGTCGAAATAGGATCGGCTGCCATGGCTCGGCTCATACAATAGCGATCCAAGTGAGAGCGGAGCGACATGATAAATCTGAACTGGCAAGAAATACAAGGAATACTGCTGTGAGAAACGCAAATGAACAAGTGGATCAATAGAAGGTTCGAGACACAAGAGATTGAAGAGGTAGAAGACCTAACTTGTCCGAGGAAAATGCGATTGCACCACATTCGGTCACTGAAGTTTATGGGAAGGGTAAACAAAGATCCTTTTTTCTGCCATGAGGGTCGATCATCGAAATACTAGGGTGAAGACGATTTAACCCATGCGATTCTTGATGTGGTTCCACATGATCTTAATGTCCGGTTCAGGATTGCCCAATTTGCCGGCGATGACTTTCCATCCATAACGTGCTTTCTCATCCATCTTCAATTTGCGAAGAAGTTTCTTGTCTTCCTCAGTCCAAATGGTAGGGCTGGGCGGTGAAATCTTGGGCGATGTAGATCTGCACTTTCGGCGTTTCGCAGGCACTTTTGGCACAGCTTTGGCGGTTCGTTTTTTTGGTGTGGCTGGTGATGCCAATGTGCTTGGAGAAAGCTTCGAGGGCGCCGGAACTGAATCTGGAACCGGGGCAGCAAGATGGTGACGAGGTTGAGGAAGATTGTGGTGAATGAAGTCTTGCATCAATGACTCTTCCTCCGAAAGGTCTGGAGGTGGTAACTAGACTGCCTCAATAAAGGCATTGGTCTCTTCGGAATATTCCTGGAGAGGTAGAAATCCTTCAGGTTGGTCCCAGGCTCCCGTACTTGGCAATGGCATTGGCTCGATGTTCGGAATCATCGTAGGAGGTAGCGGGGACATGGCTCGATGGAGAAGAAGATAAGCGTGGTGCACGTCATGTAGAAACTGTTGTATAATGGCTCGTGGAGCGGAGTCGCCATGCCTGCCACGCAAAACGAACGTAGTTGTCATCAAGTGCCAAGCCTACCAAAATTATTAATACCAAATACCACGCCGAGCCAGCCCAGTGCCAGAAGTGCAACGCCTGCCACGCAGAACGAGAATAGATGTCACAAAGCGCCACGCCACGCCTGCCAAACGAAGGTAGTTGTCACCAAGTGCCACGCCTGCCACGTAACGAAGATAGATGTCGCCAAGTGCCACGCCTGCCATGCAAACTTGACCGGCGTCACCGGCGAGCAAGCGCGCCCAAGCGCGCCACCAGAGCCAGCCCAATGCCATAAGTGCCACGCCTGCCACGCAAAACGAAGGTAGTTGCCACCAAGCGCCACACCTGCCACGCAAAACCAAGGTAGATGTCGCCAAGTGCCGCGCCTGCCACGCGAAACGAAGATATATAGAGGTTGCCATGTGCCAGTGAAGGAATTGGTGAAAGACCGGGTCTTGTATGGGTGTAGAAGGTGTAGAGCTGGACGCCATGGGAGATCGGTATGAAGATGGGGCAAAATATACGCAGCCAATAAGCGAAGGATCGGTCACCAAATCGTCGTGGCAATCAAGACAGGAATCACCGGTCGAGACAGGGAAAACTTGCCGCAGGTATCTTTTTTGGATTTAAGGTGCATGTACTGATGGATTGGCTTTGCAGCTGATCTCAAGCCGTCTTCTTGAAATCCGGCGGAACTGTATACAAACGGTGCAAGGCGGCAAAACCCCCGGAGCTTCTCATCGTTCGGAAATGCGCATTTCGCAACAAGAAAAATCGGGAAACGAAACTCGACAACTGTACAGGCAGCGGCGAGGCAGAAAAAGGCCATCACTTGAAGTCTTGGGGTGGAGAATATCGGAGTGCGAAGGGCTCGGCCTCAATGCAGAAACGCAGGAACTCGACCGTTTCAGTCTCCAAAATGATGGGGGGCACCGTAGAACTCCGGGTGGAGAAAGGTCGCGAAAGCGGGATCATCCAACCAATGCGGGTCGACCAGGCACAGTCTGCCGTCTACATAGCGAAGGAGTCGCGAAGTCAAGCCCATTGTCGACAAAGTAGTCTGGAAAGTACGATGCCAGACCTCTTCAGAAAGTGCGACGACCATGAGCCATAGGGCAGGGCTCAGTGGGGAGCCCCAATAGAGAACTGAGTCATCTGCAGGGGCATGAGGATAATGGGTTTCACGTCTTTGATGTAAATTTTGCGAGTGACGTTCAAAGTGCGGCAGTTTGACAGCATCTCCGTGGTTTCCAGTAGTGGGTGGACTGAGATGATCTCGCCCGGATGTCATGGTAGATGTTAGGTACTGGAGCATGAGGTGCCAACTGTCGATGAACCTTTTGGTGCCTATGCTGGTGAAAAAACCTGCCAGGTCTTGGTTGTAAATCTTGGGAAGTTGATGGTGTCGAAGTCAATGTCTTGCAGCTGTTTGATGAGGTCGAAAACATCACCTTGAGCCAAGTTGTGAGGGAAGGCGGCTGGGATGAGTTGGTATAAAAGTTTTGCGATGCAATTGAGCATGGGTCGGAAAGGTGAGGTGAAGAAGCTGACGATTGGTCGGCCTGATGAATTGTTTCTTCCGTTTCGGCAGGACGTAGGCATTGGGGAGATCGCGGCCAGATCCCATAGCCCACGGGTATTTCTTCAAAAAGCGTCACTTGATCTTCTCGATGGTGAGGTTGATGGTGTCTATGGGGGACGTAGTTAATCTGCGAAATATAGCCGGGTCGGAAAATGTTGATGTCAGTCACTGAAAGTATAAGCAGGGGCAGTAGATCTGGCGGGACGTCGCTCGTTTGTCTTCGTTGTGGAACACAGCGCCAGGGAAGATCTTGCAGAACTTGGTGATGTCACGATGGGTAATTAACGTGGTTGTGAAGTTGATTGCAATGCTGTGGCCAACAATCATCCCACAGATGGGGAATATCGCTGGAGGGAACCGACGGCATGGAGTTTTTTCGGTGCCAATTCTCGAAGGCCTCCTTCAACATGTTGAAGATCTCTTTCTGCAGTGGAAAGATCTTGTTCTGCAACGAGCCGTTGGCAATCGAGGTCAAGGGTTTGTCGTCAAAATCCAAAGTATCATCATCGGGGGCGATGTGGTTGGTCTGTGTGGGTGGTGTAGCCAAGTAAGGTCGTAGCGTGGGGCAAATGCACTCAGGTTGTTCAGAGTCTGCCCAACGAGTGGCCTTTTTGTTGTGGTTTCAATCGCTGTCCATAACCGACGGGTACTTGGTGAAGACGATGTTGGTGGATGGTGGTTGACGTGAAATGTTGTGGGGTCGCATCTGGGCCACATGCGAGGTGATGATCTTGTTCAAGTCTTTTCGCCAAGCCGGAGTCAGAAGCCACGGAGCTCGAAGAGGTACTGGACGACGAACTTGTTAAATTTCCAAAACTTGACGGCTCTGTCGATGGCATTCAGTGCATAGGATCTTTGCGGTTCCCCCAGATTTTTATGGCAAGGCGGCGTAGAAAGTAGCAGCCCTGAATGCCAATGGCGTTGGAGCGGATCTTCTTCTCCATTTGGAATCGGCGAATGGAGCTTGAACTCAAATCCTGAATGATTGCCCAGAGATCTACCCGGTTGTGAAATGCACAGCTGCGCAGAGCTTGTCGAATGCGTCTTGGCGTGGAGGTCCAACGTAGTTTGCGCCACAGGGAGAGAAAGCACCAAACTGCCTTGAAGTCGAAAACGGAGTGCGGTTGATGATGCCTTTTTGGCAGTTGAAGAATCGATAAAGAACGGAGTATTGAGCCGAGGTTGCCATAACTGAATTAAGGCCTCTTCCAAGGCCCAAATGTTGGATTTGCCGGTGTATAGCAGGAGGGTGGACCAAATCCAGAAATTATCGGGTCGGTTCCAGAAGGGTAAGGCGACTTCGGCCAAAGCGAATTTGTTCTGTTGCACTTGGAGGAGCTTTTGGTACCGGGACTGCTCTCGGTCCAGTACAAAAGATGAAGTTGACCCAATGTAAAAATTGTGTTGAAAGTTCTGAATATGAGAGAACCTGATGTAAACAGCTTGATCATCACGAAAGCACGAAACAAGGGAAAACAGATCAGTCCACGAAACACACAGAAATAATCGATGAAAGATCTTCCTTGAAGGAGGGCCCGAAGTTTGGCATTGCCGCTAAAAGATGAAGAAGAACACACTGACCCATGGGAATTCTTTGAATCATGCGGCAACCGTAAAAAAGTTGAATACTCGGAGAGAGTGTAAACGGAGTCAGCAGAGCCAGGCTCAGAATACACGAATGCGCAACGCTGAGATCCTTCAAAAACTGTTTGGCTGTGGAGCCTTTGGATCTCAAAAAGGAAGCCAGTCACGAGCTCACTGTCAACGCAACCGTCATGACCTTGGTGACCAACTCGTCCGTAGTGGATGACTTCAACTTCTGAGGATCCAGGCCCATCGCTACTCTGACTCGTTGAACAGTCCTCGATACTGTGTCAGGTTGGTTCGGCCACCATTAGCATCACCTTCTCGATGTTCTTCTCCAAGGTTTCAGCTTTGTGCTGAGGGAGTTTGAGCTCCTTCACGCAATCTTTGTAGCTTGTGTCCGACAGAGAAGGAGGTTGGTTTTCTTCAAGCCATGCAATTGACCGTGCCGGGGGTGACCAAGAGGACTGCCGGGTCGAACGAGGGCGCGGAGGATGAATTTCCGTGTAATTAGTGCTCGTTGGATTGGAGTCATGCCAACGCTGTTGGAAGTACCTGGTGGGTCTGGGGGTGAGGAGGTATCACCCTGAGTAGCCTTGACCGGTTCCGTCTCCAATTCCAAGATTCGTTGTTGACTGGTAGGGTCAGTTGCCGATGTAGTGGGAAGCGAGGATTGAATGCGTTGGGCTATGTCCTTCGCCATCTGCTGAGTGGCCTCTTTCCGGCCGTGAGCAATTCCTCGGAGCCAATTGTTGTGCAAGTCCTGGCATAAGAATTTCCATAGAGGAACCTGGAGCGAGTCCATGCCCTCAATGTCTTTGCACTGGGTGAACTTGCTCGATCGGACGGTTGAGGGGAAGTCCACGCCATTGACCTTGCCGGTACCGTGAAACTCAGGATCTGGTTTCCATGCTTCGGAATTTCACAAGGCGTGATGGCGTATCCACGACTTACCGGAGATGTGAGGTGGTGAGAGGCCAGAAGGTGATTTCGGAGTGGTAGTGCAGTAGCGGTGCGGTGTAGTGGGACAGCCTGGGGGTGAAGGTGGAGGATGTAAAGGCGGTTGAGGCAGGAAGGGATACTGTGTGGAACTCATCGATGGTTGTGCACCAGTGCTGTAGGGTTGGAAGCCATGTGGATGTTGATGCATAGGCCACATCGGGGATGTATACTCCACATCGGTCGTGATGTAGCCGCGCCGTGGTGGATAGGTCCTCGAAATGTTGGCATTGAAGAAGCTGGCCAATCACTATAGGATCACGTCTTGAGGTTCGAGAGATGGATCGATCCGGCTGAGGTGGCGGAATCACCTGCGAGAACTGCGAGATCTAGTCTTGGGACGCCACGATGTAGGTGGTCAGCGCGGAAATGATAGCATTCAAAATCACGGAGCCAATATACGTTACGGACGTCTGTAGCGGTAAAGGGGTGCTTGGCTTAGCCCCAGCCATCAGTCGTCATGCTCTGAAAAGAATACCAGTAAGAGTAAGAAAAAGAATGGAATTGACATAGTGGGGTCCTTTGCTTAGCCCCTTGCCATATCTGTCGGCTCAACTGTATGAATGATGACGCAACAAAAACAAACTCTGCAAGCCATTGTTTTCGCGGAAGATGCGCGAAGCGGTAGCCTCACCAGGCGGGAGAAGCATTAAATTAGTTACTCCAAAACAGGTGCGAAGAGATGTCCAAACCAATCCAATATAGCACAGGTAGATCAAGAGAAAGATCAGCGTCGTTTGCAATGGGTGTCGTCAGTGTATAGCTCTGCTGAGACTGCTTGGAGGAGGATCGGGCGAGTGTAATCATATAAGTGGCAGCCTTGCAGCAGCCTGATGAGTTCCAGCAACAAAAGCCACCGTAGCGCAAGAGGAATTGATAGCAGTAGCACCGTCCCGTCCTTTTGCGATTCCTCCCCGGCAACCCCGTTGCAGCTGATCATTGCCCCCTGCCAAGTGCGTGGTATTCTTCGGAGTGCGACAGGTGGCAATTGAGCCTGCCGGAAGCTGGCCCTTTCCGATCCCGTAGAGTCCATTGGTGCAATTCACGATTGCCCAGTCTGTCAGTTGTTTTGGGTTGCCGCTTTCGTCTGTCGATCCTCCAGGGATGCGTTCTGAGACTTGGCCCAGGAGGTGCCGGTGGTGGTGAATTAGGACCTTGTCGAGGTGACACCGGTCGGGTTGGGCGCCATGTTCCCCAGATTTTATTGATATTGGATGGTTGATTTTGAGTGTTCTGGGGTGGAGCTGAGGCCGAAGGGAAATTTCCTGGCGGTGTCGAGAACGGCTGCTCTTGATCGGCGCTCCGTCATGGCGGTCACGAGGATGTGGGGAATCATGAGGAGGTGATCGGCGACGGCCATGGGAGATGGGGTGCGACGTTCTTTGGGATGGTGAGGCTTGGAACGTTGCCGAAGTAGAGGTTCGGGGCCGTGGATGTCGGTGAGATCAAGGACTTGAAGGTGAACGTGAGCGGGTCCTGGATCATCGGCGAGATCGTCGTGGTCGGGATCGCGATGGCGGTGGTGGTGAAGCGGGACGACGTAGGTGAGGTGGTATACATGTAGACCAGCGGGATGTGGACATCGGGAAGGTTCAAGATTACCTGGAACGGCCATAGGTGGTTGGATGGAGTGTTGAGCGGGCTGAGGAGCTGGGACTGACGGTGTAGGCTGTTGAAGCGACTTGGTGATCTTGTCCAGCATTTCCTGGGTTTTGGATTGCAGCATTTGTGAGTCGACTTGGCGCTGCATTCGATCTTCAAAATCGGGTGCGGTCGTTCGGATCAATGGTCGTCGCAATGAAGGTGGTTTTTCTGGAGCGGGCTTTCTTGTTGCAGGTTTTGGTCTCGCTGGTTGTGCCTGTTGTGGAGTGACATTGGATGTTGGTGGCGTAGACGTCGTAGGTTGAGGTGGAGCTTGATGAAGAATGCCTGTGCCTACACCAGGTTGGACACATGGAAGAGATCCGGCTGGAAGTCCTTGATGTGGAGGTGTGTAAGAAGGTGTAGGTGTCAAAGTCTGTGGATTGTTGGGTGGCATGTGGGTCTATAGGTCCTGAGAAGGCTGAGGAGGTTGCGGTGTCAGTGGGTGTGTTAGAACAGATACAGGATGTGGCTGTGCCGGTGTCGGAGGAGGAAAGGTTGGTGTTATCGGTTCATCCAGTAGAGATGCAGGTCGGTAGGCTGTCCAAAAGTCTGTTCAGGTGGGCCGTGAGAAATGGTAGCCCTAGGCGTTGATGGCATTGTCGTTGAAGGTATAGCGGGCCAGTGGGTTGTGCGGTGGGAAGATCTGCGGAGTACTCCAGGGCGACGGTGATGTAGTCGTTGGTGCCGTAGGGCTCGACGTCGGAGGTGCCGGCCAGGACGGGGGCGCAGTAGACCAGGACCACATGGTTGGACGAAAGCAAATGGCAAACGCGATCAAAATGTAACAACATTGCACAATCAAATGGGATTCAGCTCAAACCTAAAGAGTGGCGCGTTATTCCCCCGAAGGGATGGTAGTCGGTCAACCCACAAGTGGGCACTAAACAGCTGTTCAAGTTCAAATGAATTAGGTGCACGATATGTTCAACCTCACCAGAAACCAAGAAGACCATACCTGCAGGAAGAGGACATGCCTGATGCCTCGAAATATGTAAACAACCATCCAAATGCAATTTGGTGTTGTCTCTTTGAAAAAAAGCTTTGGCTGTTCTGTCAGTCTCGCTTGGGCAAAGGTCAATGTACCGAGGTATCGCAGGGACAGCAGGGTCGGCAGGACAAAAAGGCTGATGAACGGCAAGGCCAACTGTTTCACAATACTGAGGCAAATTACTAAATTAAAATGTGTAAATTCAGACGTCAAGTCGGTCCACCTTCGCCTTAAGAAAGGTTCCCTCAAATGGGTCCATGGCACCATGCCGGAGCCACCATGGAAATCACACTAGAAAAGAACTGGATCGTTGGAGTGATCCGCCGGGAACTGAATCCCATAACGCGCAAGTAGACAAGATAAGGGACCTAAGGTAGAGCTCCTCGAAGCTGTATGTAATTGATATGAAGGAATTCCGATAAAGTCGATCACGATCAGAAACTGGTTCAAATAGACCCCACAAGTGAATACAATTGATAAATAAGATCACGACCAGATCTGGATGAAATCCGCCCGCACCGAAGGTGCTGGGGCGTGATCTTCCGGATGGCACTCGTAAAAGGTTACAGGTTTACCTGGGGGGGGGGGCATTTTTCGGCCAAAACCTCCTGTTTTTGATAGGTCG
>Ga0126342_10018723_pt1 | contig 11837 bp, 11 predicted proteins | sample Cyp1metagenome_FD_92528 | JGI IMG/M metagenome (GOLD analysis project Ga0126342, IMG submission 92528) | Coral microbial communities from Lord Howe Island, Old Settlement Bay, Australia - Cyphastrea 1 metagenome | ecosystem: Host-associated > Invertebrates > Cnidaria > Coral ... | reverse complement strand
TTCCTTCTATGTTAACATACACTACGTCAACATACTTCACCTCAACATACAGTACGCTCTCTTGTCTTCCTTCTATGTTAACATACACTACGTCAGCATACTTCACCTCAACATACAGTACGCACTCATGTCTTCCTTCTATGTTAACATACACTACGTCAACATACTTCACCTCAACATACAGTACGCTCTCATGTTTTCCTTCTATGTTAACATACACTACGTCAACATACTTCACCTCAACATACAGTACGCTCTCATGTCTTCCTTCTATGTTAACATACACTACGTCAGCATACTTCACCTCAACATACAGTACGCTCTCATGTCTTCCTTCTATGTTAACATACACTACGTCAACATACTTCACCTCAACATACAGTACGCTCTCATGTTTTCCTTCTATGTTAACATACACTACGTCAACATACTTCACCTCACCATACAGTACGCTCTCATGTCTTCCTGCTATGTTAACATACACTACGTCAACATTCTTCACCTCAACATACAGTACGCTCTCATGTCTTCCTTCTATGTTAACCTACACTACGTCAACATACTTCACCTCAACATACAGTACGCTCTCATGTCTTCCTGCTATGTTAATATACACTACGTCAACATGTCTTCACTACGTCCAAGTTGAACGGAACCCAGACGTTGGACAGGACATGGGATATTTGCAAACAGAGCATCCCTAGATCTTTGTCCAGTCGCAAAGGCGCCGTTTCGGGTATGTTGGATATCTATGTCCATGTCTGGTGGTGGAGACATCACCATGAAGATAAGGACCTTCTGACACAGCTTGGCAAACTATGCTCTGCAAAAAATGCAGAGTAACCATGCTGTGTGAAGATGAAAAAGAACTTCGCTGCAGGCTGGAATGAAAACGTGTGGTTGCACGAAACACCAAGTTCACTCCTATTTGCAATAAACTCACACCATTGCAACTCTTACCCAAGAGTTCTCTGAGTTCATGCGCATGTTCTTGCGAAATCCAACGGTCTATCATGATTCTCCCATGCACCCAGATCAATTTCTGGTCAAACCCACATATTTTCGTTGGTGATATTGTGATACGTCCCGGTATATCCTGACAAGGTTAGACTTCTTTGCAAAGTTTGAAAAGTGAACAACATAGGCCGTAGGCTTGAAAGAGAAGTTGAAGTCGCACACCTTGAAGTCGAAACCAGCGACCAACCTGGGTAAAGGCAATGTAAATTGTCATTGTGGTCAATTGTCATTACCAATTTTCATTGTGGTACAACAATTCATTTAAGATGAAACAGCGACTTCAAGTTTCATCTTGAATGAATTTGTTTTACCGCAATGAAGTTCTGGTTGTTGGTTTGGAACATGAATTTTATTTTTCCATATATTGGGAAGTTCATAATCCCAACTGACGAACTCCATCATTTTTCAGAGGGGTAGGGCTCAACCACCAACCAGAATTGTGATTGACATTGTGGTTCTTAAACCACAATTTCTCACAGTGAGGATGCTTGGAGCGAACGACTAAAAAACTAACATCATTTCCATCCATTGCCCTCTTTTTTTGGGGCAGAACTACCAAAGGCGGAACTGGATGAACTATGGGGTGAACTCAGCGAACTCTTGGGTAGTTCACAACCAGGTGCTTTTCCATTGGATATGGAGGTTTAGTCATGGGGGTACCCGCATTTTAGGAAACCTCCATATAGATATAATATGATATAATATTATATATATAATATACTGGTTAGTGGTTTCAAACATTTTTCCATATTTTTCAAGATGGTTATTGCACCACCCGCCAGCAGGTATATTCCAGTGATATCCCAATTGATCTCCAGTTTTAAAAATCCCAGAGATCCCCAGTTGAAAAAAAACATCTTGCAGCGGAGACAAGCAAAAATATCCCCGGATGATCTCCATTTTTTGAATACCATTTGACATCCCATGAAGTTCCATGATCAACCATGATCAACCACTATATCAACCATGATCAACCATGATATAAATCATTATCAACCATTATATCAACCGGAGCTCATCTCTCTGGGATCTCTGGGATCTCCCGTCCCAGGAGTGGTTACAGGCAGCTACCATTTTAGGATCCTGAAATTCCCATTGACAAGGAGGTGTCCAAAGATGTTAGGATGCCACAGGGTGACTGTCTGAAAATGGGGTACTTATTGGTGCGGGCCCCACGAATCGTAAATGGGTTATACCATGTTATACACAGTTATAGATGGAATATCCATGAATATCCACACCTATATATACGTACTTATATATTGTATGGGTTATATATATATATGGAATATAAACCATTTACTAAGTGGAATGCACATCCAAGTATATCCAATATACATATATATATATATAGCAAACATGCTGGTTCACCACTGGTTTTGGAGGTACAGTATGTCCAAAGAAGGTCCGCCCAAGTGAGTTTAATCGCTGGTGCAGATAACTCTAATTTCACCAGGGTTTATGATATGTATATATATACAATATATGCGAACTTAATCTGGGTTACCATGATATAGAGGGATTAACTAGCAACAATGGAGATATAGTGAGATATAGTGAGATATAGTGAGATATAGTGAGATATAGTGAGATATAGTGAGATATAGTGAGATATAGTGAGATATAGTGAGATATAAAGCCATACAAAGCCAAGCCAATAGGAATTGGGATATTCCGGGGAATATGTCTATGGGATAGATCTAACCAATGATATCCAATGATGCTTGAGAGCTGCCCTGGCTTGTTCACCAGCAATATTTGTCCCCACAGTGGAAGATCCAGAGATCATTTTTTTCCTACAATAGTGTCAACTAGAAAAATCCTAACTATAGATGTATCACCATTAGCCAAGATTAACTAAGGTCCAGAGATCCAGAGATTCCTAACATATACCCCCAATTAATAATATGTCTTCACTGGCCAAGAAAAGGGTGTGGTAATCCATAGGTTTTTGGACAAAAAAAACGCAGGTTCATCATCATTGTCCCTATGATGGTGAGTTAATTACAGGAAGGGAGGCAGCCCAGTGGTGAGTTACCCTCTGGTAATGTATCATAGCTATTGAAACTGCCCATTTATAGTGAATTTTCCCATTATATAAACATGGTGATTTTCCATAGCTACGTTAGTTTACCAGAGGGTAGTTTAGTCATGTTTAGTCTCACCCATCCAACTATATAGTTCAAGATAAAACAACAACCAGAAACCCAATCCTTAGCCTAGTTTCTTTACCAATTTCGTGAAAAGTTACAACTGGCGTAAAATCTAAAGCGTTTTGACCAAGGGGCCGGGTCAGAAAAAAATCCCCACGAAGATGGATTGGATAGTTGGCCACAGTTCGATATGGAACATGTCCCATTTACTTCGATCATTTACCATAATTTACCTATGAAAATGATGATTTTTGCATGGCTCTGTAGCAAATTACCAGAGGCTACCTGTTTTTGGAGGTACCAATCATGAGGTCGCTAATAGCTTCTGGTAGTCAAGTCCATTCCATTTAAAGCTGAGTTTCCCATGGATATTATTGAGATCCTGTGAATGTATCCCCACAGGCAAATGGCCCTTAACAGTCATGGCCGTGGGATGATGAAATATCCTGCGACTAAGCTTAAAGATACCCGGCCTGGTAATGACTAACAGTTTGCGAACTTGAAAATGGCCCGTTTATAGTGGATTTACCGATTTAAAGTGGTGGATTTCCATAGTTATGTTAGTTTACCAGAGGGTATCACTTAATTTGAGCCACTTTATGGCTGTTTTCCGGAAACTGCAAGTGCTTGGAGGAGGATTCCACTGAGAAAAACTGGTCAAGAACCCTGGTTCATAAGTCCCCGATTCCTGAAGTTCTCCCAGCGGGTAAACTACCCCAGTCACTACACAGTTTCGATTCCTGGAATGATCCTCAAAGTAGTTAAATCCCAATCATTTATCCCTACTATATCCCAAGAATCCATACAAGGTGGTGCCCCGTTCGTGAGCTGTGAAAACGCTAAGTTGACGGACATAACTTGGTAGACATTCGATTGGGTTTATGGTAGATATTTCACGAACTAGTATTCATGGGGTGAAACTAAACCAACATTCACATCACGTTTGGGGGCACCACCTTGTAGGTCAATCCTTTAGTCTGAACAACTATAGTTAATTAATGGGATTTTCTCCATGATTGACCTTAGGTGTCACTTGTATATGACACCTTGGTATACCAACAATCCATAGTGGAATACAGTATAAATCCCATGAGTCTAATTGGAACGATCCCCCCAAATCATCCACATCTTGTTTTCTCAGACATCATGATGCGGTTGACCCGTGCAGCAAACAGGCGGGGTGTGTTTCCGGTGGGGAAAACAAGGAGAACTGAGATTCTTTGAAAGTCAACTTGCGATATGGGATCAAATCCTGTTTTTTTACACTAAATCATTTGTTTAAACAAAAACAAACAACAGATAGACATACGAAAGATGGAATGTCGCGATGTGAAGAGATGCACCATAAGAATTGTGGCACAAGATGGCACAAGGCATAAGATTGAATTACTAACTATAGGAACCCCAAAAAGTTTGAAAGATAGGACAGTGATTCCAGGATGTTCTAGATGATACTCGCTTCATATTTCCAGGTTTCCCACTGTTCTCTATACTTTGGGGTTGTGCTTTATAGAGTTTCCAATGGTTCTAGGTGCACCTTAGGGTGTGTCTGATCATCATTTTCCCATGTACAATTTGTACAATTGGGGGGTATACTCCATTTCCAGACAGAGCCACATTGCTACGGATCAATACCTATAGATACTACCATTTAAAATTTGTAGGGGGGATGAACATCCATACATCCCAGCTATTGTGGTGTTCACCATGGCTACAGGCTTTTGACCCATATCCATATCCATATGAGTGTGTCTGATTTTTTCGGTGCGTTCCCAACTTCAATGCGTTCTCAAGTCGGGCTTTCACTGAGAATTCACATCGATGAACCCATGGATTCCACGGTCGGAACCGGCGATCCTGACTGGGGATCAGTTTACATGTTATCAATACCCACGTTATACATGGGATATACCCCCTACAAAAAAAGGGGTACAGACTTGGGGACTTACCGTCCACCGCGATGAAAACCGAGAGTCGCGGGATGATCCTGGAAGTAATAAAACATGTGTAGCCCTTAGCCTTAACAGTTTTAACTGGCTCAAAAAGGAAAATGAGTGATATATATATATATATACGGGTTGGTGGTTTGGAACCTTGTTTTTTTATGTTTCCATTCAGTTGGGAATAATCATCCCAACTGACGAACTCATATTCTTCAGAGGGGTTGAAACCACCAACCAGATATGTAACCAACCAGTTTCAGGAGTTGTAATCCCATGGCCATGCCTGTTAGGGCCCATAACTGCAGCAAACAGAAAGAGACACTTTCAACATTTGGGTTTGTTTGAACATGTACATCGGGGGGAACCATCTCATCATTGACGGTTTCTCATCGTTTTCCCTAGAAACAATTTAGGTGATACCACATTTCCAGATTGCATCTATCAATGGATTGGTTTAAGGGAAAATCTACAGGAAACCATAGATTTTCCCATGAAATATGGGGCTTTCCTGTAGATTTTCCCTTAAACCAATCCATTGCATCTAGCGTTGGATGTTAGGATTGGCCCATTGGCCCCACATGACTGGCAGTTGACCTCTTGAGATAAAGAGTCCGACTCGCTGGCAGTGGTACCCCCCAAACGTGATGTGAATGTTGGTTTTTAAACCCCATGAAAACTATAGAGATATCTACCATAAACCATAGTGAAATTGGAGTTATTTGCACCAACTTAGCTAACTAATCCTTATAGATCACATTTTTTTTGTTGGCCAATTCATGTTAAACCATCATTTTCCCATGGTTTTGGTTTCACTGGGGCACCACCAAACGTGTTGTGCTCAGAAGTCATGGTCACCATGGTCCGCTTATCAAGTCGAGGCTCCTGTCCAAGAATGTCCAAGACAAGGTGGTGCCCTATAGTTAGCTAAGGAAAGCCTAGGAAACCGTAGGAAAATCTGGGTTTAAGTGGATTTTTAGCTGATTTATGATAGCTAAGTTGGTGTAAATAACTCCAATTTCACTATGGTTTTTGTTGGTGATATATCGAACTAGTTAATGGGGTTTATAAACCAACAAACATCACGGGGGGGGTACCACCTTGTAGATAATATAGGATTGTTGATAGTTCATCACTAATATAGGATTTAAATGGATTTAATATGAAATAATGTAAATATGCGTTTTTTTTTTTTTTAATATCTAGTTCCCTCCGGTAAACTAACGTAGCTATGGAAAAATCACCATTTTTTTCGAGGTAAGTCAACTCTAAATTGCCATTATCAATAGCAAACTGTTAGTCATTACCAGAGGTTTTCATCACCATTTCTATTGCTCCAGCTATGTTTTTCAGCCATTCTCAGAGGCTATTTCTGGTTGACCGTTCGGAAAACGGTCCCCCAAGTTGGGTGGTACCACCCCTGGCGTTTTGCACATTGTTAACCATAATAATGGTTTATAACCATAAAATGGTTAGATGGGGTTTTCTCATGTTATACCATGTTATACCTTGGTTTATAATTGTGAAAAACCTCGGTGGCGAAAAACCACCAAGGTATAAGATTTATACAGATTTATACATCTATAAAACCAAGGTAGCTATCATACATCGACATCATTTGTTTCATCTAATTATCTAATTCCTTCTCTTTTCTGCTGATATCAGTGATATCTCCATGTTTCTTGCATATAAATTACATGTTTTTGTTGGTTCAAGAGTTTTCCAGCTATAAGTACGTACAAAACCCCATGTACAGAATGTATAACCCAATAGATATGACCTGTTATCACCAATAGCCATGGCCATAGTGTGGCGTGGGCACCTTTTTTTTTTTTCTGGTTGGTGGTTTCAAACATTTTTATTTTTCCAGAATATATTTAATGAGGATAGCATGGATTAATCGGATATATAACCAACAATATCTGGTTGGTGGTTTGGAACATGAAATTTATGTTTCCATAATATATGTGAATAATGATCCCAACTGACTTTCATATTTTTCAGAGGGGTTGAAACCACCAACCAGATTTTTTTGTTGCCCACGCCACACAGACAGGAGGCTGTAAGTCTTCCTACGCTGGCAGACTGAGCGAAAGCGATCGAGCAAACAGCTTTTGCTGTTTTGACGACCAGAATTTTTCACGGGGGAACTGAGTGCCACAAATGGCAATAGCATTTGTTTCAAGATCTTACCTGAGTTTAGTTATTTCATTTGATATTCATAGGTTATTCGAAACCAACCATTGCGATTTTTTTCCCACCCACAGTTGGCGGTTTGCCCGGGAGGTTTCTTTCTTGCTCTGTGCAAATTCGATGACAGGCATGGCCAGTGAATTCTTGTCCGGCGAGACATGCCCAGCTGTGCTTCGAAGGCTTATTCTTGGATGGTTCAGAACTGTATTAGTCATAGCTATTATCCTCTAGTAAATTAACATAGACCCTGCCAGATAGGGGTTGAAAGATTAGTGTCCATTAAAAATTTGTTATTTTCAGGGTCGAACTGTTTATTTACCAGAGGGTATCCTTGGATCCTTAGCGATATAACATGATATAACTCCCTACGGAGCCGTACCTTCGCAGGGTTTCTATGGCTGGGGTATGATGACTAGGGGGTGTTTTATTGGGTGTCGTGTACCTTCTCAGACAGTGGCCATGGATCCATAGGGATTAAATACCAGTGAGTATTAGCTAATATTGGTAGCTTGGACAGTGAGTTAATGTGGTAAATCCATGTAAATCCATCTAAGCACCAACTAACTATGATATAACTATGATTTTTCATGATATATCTATTACCCTCTGGTTATTTAACGTAGCCATGGAAAATCACCATGCTATTAATAGGTAAATCATCATGTTTATTATCTATTCCAATGGGCCATGGCTTCCCGTCGCTACGTTAAATAACCAAAGGGTAGTTAACCCGAATACACCTAGACTTACTGAGTCGGGGCGTCCGAAGCAAATCCATTTTTGCGCATGGAAATATTTGTTTACCTGAGCAGATCTGAGCAATCTAAACTGGTTGGTGGTTTCAAACAGTTTTTATTTTTCCATAATATATGAGATAATCGTCCCAACTGACTAATGTTTTCTCAGAGGGGTTGAAACCACCAACCAGTAAAGCATCTTTTCCAAGTTGGGGCTTTCCTAAAATGGGGCTACCTCCAATAGCTGGATAGTTTTTAATGGAAAATCCTAGCTATAAATGGATGATTGGGGGTACCTCCATTTTAGGGAACCTCCAACCAAAGATTTTCCATGTGGGTTTGTCTGAAAGGTGGATGGATACCCCCAAAATCCACTGATTTATCATCCTTTTCCCTATAGACATGCCATTTACCCTCTGGTAATTTGACATAGCTATTGAAAATGGCCATTGAAATAGTAGATTTACCCAGCTAGAAAATGGTGGATCTTTCCATAGTTTTTTGTTAACGTTTACCAGGCCGGGGAGATGGGGTAAACAGTACATCATTTTCAGGCACACCTCAACGGATTCGGTTGATCCGTTACGATCTTGGAGGGGGAGGATCATCCCACTTACGTGGCTGATATGGCCCAGTTAGTTTTTGTCCCCATTTAGTGGGGTTATCCGATATGTGTATGTATAATATATATATATATATATATATATATTAATACATACATACATATATTATACGGGTTCTCTTTGCGCCTTTGTTTCTTTCTGTTGATCCTGGTTTTTCTTGTCCTATCTTGTTTTTCCTCCTGCTGCATTTACGTTTTGTCAAGCTTCTGCTTTTCCTCCTGTGATTTCTTTCCGCCTGCAAGTATTCTTCATCATCTTTTTTGCAATTTTATCCGGCGGTGTCGTTTTCCCGTCTGGTTTTGCTTTCTGGAACGAAGCCAAAACGAAGGCAAAAACGAAGGCAAAATTCACGACAAGCAGCTTGGCATGGACCTGGCCAGGAGCCAGCAAACCTTCTTCCCCATCCTGCTACTACTGCGCCAACTACCATTGCCACTGTGGGGCCTAGTTGTGCTGTTGCTGCAGGCATTTGTCTTACCAGCACCAGCAAAGCACCAACAGCACCAACAGCACCAACAGCACCAGCATCACCGCGATTGCTGCTGCTGCTGCTGCTGCTGCTGATGCAGCTGCTGATGCTGATGCTGCTGGTGCCTGTGCTGGTGCTGGTGCTGGTGCTGGTGCTGGTAGCTGCTGCTAGCTGCTAGCTGCTAGCTGCTAGCTGCTAGCTGCTAGCTGCTGCTGTGACTGCTGTGACTGCTGTGACTGCTGTGACTTGCTGTGACTGCTGTGTTGCTGCTGTCGCTGCTGTCACTGCTGTCACTGCTGTCACTGCTGCTGCCACTGCTACTGCCGCTGCTACTGCCATTGCTACTGCCACTGCTACTGCTACTCCACTGCTGCTACTCCACTGCTGCTACTCCACTGCTGCTGCTACTGCTCCGAATCCTGCTGCTTGCGTTGCCACTGTTGCTTCTTCTAGCACCTTTGTCGCTTCTACGAGTCACAGTCCTAATCCTGGCACATCCTGGCGCTGTTTTTTACAACGTTTGCCATTGCTGCTGCCACTAGCTCGAAATGATGACTGCGCGATACCGCACGTATATTTGTGAAGGTTTGGTTGAAACCCTTGTAAAACGAAGGCGACCTTTTAAAACGAAGGAAACAAAGATATTCCATTTTGGGGCAATGGGGTTCTGGAGGTAGCTTTATATATATATATTTTATTGCATGATAGGGATATTCATGTTCTTCATGGTATATACTGGAAATGATGGGGATATTACTGGGATAATTATATCCCCCTAGAAGAAACGTATATCCCTAGAAGTCAGCTGAACGCTATTCTTTGGCATCGCCTGGTGATCACCTTGATCAATTTGTTCATTCCGAAGCTGGGAGAAATTTTCGGGACCCATCATCTGTTCACCGGATTCAAAAGAAAGAATCCAAAAACCATGGGTTTTTAAAGCAAAATCAATCGAATGACCAGTTTAGATTCCATTAAAAAAATGGAGAATGCGTGTGCACACCTGGCACCCAATTTGCCGCGGTGGGATTCCCACCGGACTATGATCCATCATGGTTTTGAAGGAAATTCGCACAGCGCGCAACTGTGAGAAGTGTCAGGAGATACGGACATTCGACAGGTCAAATCTTAGCTGGGTAGTTTAGCTAATCCAAAATAACCCTTTGTTATGGGATGATCTACTTACTCACCAGCTAAGAATTGTTATTTTTTGCAGGGGCGGCTGAGGCATGCATGATGGTGAATAGGACGGTCCCCATGAAGATCCATTAACATCATTAACTAGTTCGTTATATCCATAACCCTTACCGGATGGGGCCCCCCAGTGATGTGAACGTTGGTTTATAGACCATTATAACTTATAAAACCCCCATTAACTAGTTCGGTATATCTACCATAAACCATAGAAATCAACAATTTTTTTGAGGCAACGGTTCACGCTATCGTTTACGGTGGCCCCAGGATGAGGGAAAAAAACATGATTTTTGTCCATGGAGATTAATTAGCCCAACTTTGAAAAATATGCATTTTTTCTTACAAATCTTACAAGGTACAAGGTGGTACCCCCCAAACGTGATGTGAACGTTGGTTTATAATCCCCATGAACTAGTTCGATATAACCCCCATTCATCAACCCAACAGATGAATTGGACTTATTTGCACCAACTTAACTATGGAGCACCACCTTGTAGGGCCCCCCCAGTGATGTTTGTTGGTTTATAATCTTTAACAACCATGAAATACTCCAATGTATCTACCATGGACCATAGTGAAATTGGAGTTTTTGCGCCAAGCGATTCCGAACTGGGGCACCAGTTTGGATGTTTACATAGTCTTAATGTGGTAAACATTGGTAAACCCAAAACCATAATCCCAAATTCTGAGGTTTACGAATATCCCCAAAACATCCCACTATGAATGCATCATATTTTGATCTTCCCTTGATTCTCCCAACTCAGATTTGTCTTGTGGTCGGGGGTCAGTGATGTGAACGTTGGTTTATAAACCATAGGAATAGTATAGATATATCTACCATCAACCATAGTGAAATTGGAGTTATAAACCAGCTTAGCTAACGAACTGGGGCACCACCTTGTAGTGAATCATTATGATTCAATATAATTCATCCATATGTTTTGTTCCAAACAGCGTTGATTAATGTTGAGAATCAAAATATCATAGATGCCTTCGGGGGTAACAAAAAAAAACATCCTAGCTTCGATTCTCCGACAACACTCCTCACAACTGACAGCCTTTCGGTCCTGGGGCGGCATTTGGGAAGGATGATTTAATGGTGATCCCGCTGATGCAGTGACACATGAAACGCAACGCGCTGGCCGATGTAGTTCTATACGGGTTCTCTCCCTCGTCCGGGTGAAGGTGAAACAATGATTAAAACATAACGCAAGAAGAACTACTTGGCTAAAGACGATGAATAACTACATTATGCTTTTCATATTGATTGTCAGTATCACATTCAACGGCAAGAAGAACTAATCCTTTCCCCCTAATACTAAACGTCCCCCCCCTAGTAATTTTCACACCTCAGGTAGTTTTTAGTACCAGTAGTACCGCACAAGGCCGTGGCGGAAGTTTCAAAAATAGGAAACCTATAGGAGGGGTTGGTTGTGGTGAATCAGGGATGGCAGAGCGAAGCCACTGATGGATCGAAAGGTGATTGATCTCTCTCACTCTTTCTCTCTCTT
>Ga0126342_10018722_pt1 | contig 11838 bp, 13 predicted proteins | sample Cyp1metagenome_FD_92528 | JGI IMG/M metagenome (GOLD analysis project Ga0126342, IMG submission 92528) | Coral microbial communities from Lord Howe Island, Old Settlement Bay, Australia - Cyphastrea 1 metagenome | ecosystem: Host-associated > Invertebrates > Cnidaria > Coral ... | reverse complement strand
GGGGCCCTCCCCAAAGAGCCTTAGAATATTGATGTTATTGGCTTATCCACCACTTGACTTTGTATTTCTTTGGATCACACTTCCTTCATTGTACACTTCATTCATTGTTATATTTGTATCTTAATTTGGAACAATTGATTACCATACATTCAACAATATCATAAACTATTGTAAATATCATGGTAAAGCAATAAAACCTTGGCTTGGGGGGGTACCATATATATATATATATATATATATATATGTACTGTATATACATACATACATATTTAATTATATATATATATCATACATACATGTATATATATATAATGGCACTATTGTATTGTCTTTTGTCTGCCTCACGGGTTGATTTTGTCGCGGACGAGACTACCAAGTTGCTCGGATCAAACCTTTCATCTCGTTCCTTGGTGGGTTGGGTCAGGCTCTGGTGTCATTTCGGATGACCATTCGAGCAGAAACTGATTGCTGACCACGGGTATACGAAAGAAATTTAAAGTGAAACAACATCAAGAGGCTGATTAAGCGGCAACAACCATCAATGTTGGAATGTAGCAATACTCACTATTTTGAGTGGGACAACCATACTCAGCACAATGATCATTCAAGCCTCAATGTCTACATTGATGAACCAATCCTGGAACCCATATCTGGCGGTCGGTCAAAATCTACGGTCACACTGGCAGAATTCCACAACTGATGTCCCAATGTCAGCTGAAAGGTGTTAGAACCCAGTGACACTTTACTTTCTGTCGATCTCCCCCGTAGATGTTGGCTTTCACTCAAAGAAAAGACCCCCAGCAGCTTGCGCAAAGGATCCCAGCAGATTTGCCAAGCCAAGCGCAGTGCAAATCCATTTCGTAATACAAGGCACGCTTGCCCTTCCTCGGGCGCTGGCGTTGGGGGGAAACAAACACCATCCGCAGCCCTGGTGTTTGGGGGGTGCAGTTGGGATTACTAATTGATACCCTCTGGTTATTCAACATAGCTATGGAAAATGGCCCATTTATAGATGGTTTACCAAGAAAAAATGGTGATTTTCCATGGCTATGTTAAATAACCAGAGGGTATAACCATGGTGATAACCTCCATGAGTTGGGATATCACCCCTATAATTATCGGTATACAACCACTTTTTTTCTGGAACTGCAGCCCCACGAGCTCTTGCACATGTCTAGCGGTGCGAAATTCCTATCACGTGCCCATATTGCATCCTACATAATTCAAGATGTGCAAACTGTTATCATCTTGATCCCAGTCTTTTCCCGCATTTCTACATCCAGGTCATCTTGTCCTTGGTGAATGTATATGTATAATTGATATTACACGTGTTACCCTAGAATCCATTGGATACTGCTGGTTAAACTTGGATACTGCTGGTTAAAAGGAACAATTTCAAGCTGCATCTTCATGAAGTGGTTTACCTACATGTTTTACATATTACATCATTTTACATGTTCCACACCTCCAAAAAAACATGCCCCCCAGTCAACAGGAACATCCCAGCTGAATGTCTTGTTGGTGATGGAGGCAGTGACCTGGCAAAAAAACGACCCAAAAAAACCATTGAAAGGGCGGAACATCTGAACCAAAGCTTGGGATCTAAGTGATCTAAGCTGCAAGAATGGAACATGATAAAGGATCAAATTTTGATTAAATCCAGATGTTAGCCCGATTCACCATGGAATAAGCCTGATTCAAAATGAATAATTATCCATCTGAGAAAAAATCCAGGATTGAGCCTGATTAAGATGGAAGGTTGAGCATCAAATGAGATTTAGCCATTTAGCCAGCTATACAGCTACATCAACTGGCAGATTTTGACCATGACAAACTGAGGAACTGAGCATCGATCTTTAAACCCCCTTTCAATGGGGGACTTGGTCATCCACGTACCAGGGTGGTACGTACCATCCAAAATGAGTTATCATAACACCATCACAACTTGTGTCAAAACCATGATATATTATGATCAAAAGCATGATCATTATGATCATTATCAACAGGAATATATCATAATATATCACTGGATCATCCTGAAGACCCAAGAGTTGGTGAAACCCCAAAAAAATTGGTTGCTCAAATCCTCCTCCTTGGGCTAAACTGCCCGTTGGGCATCTCACCTCTTGGCATCGACACGTTCGAAGCCCTGGGGGACCCCTTGGTGCTTGGGTGTTGACCGTGGCTACCAGGAAAACCAAAAACTGGCGTCATCCAGCCATCCTCAAAGACTCGCAGAACCCGCAGCGCCTTTGACTGCTCCTGTAATTCGACCTAAGAACACCAGCGTGGTGGGAGGTTCCATGCGAATTCCACCTGCTAGGAATTTTCAAGTAAAGTTATCAAGGGAGGCTCCGCTGAGAACAGGAGGTTTCCTGAACATTTCACCGAAGTTGACTGAAGAATCTCTGTGCCTCTCAGCCCGAGATGTCCGAGATGCTTCTGTGAAATTTCTCTCGGATTTCTTCCAAAAAAATTGGGGTTTCAGGTACCAGAAAATCCACATCTGCCATTTTTTGGTTCCCTCAAAACAAGCCGAAGCACGATTTGGATCGTTGCTCCATTCTCCGCTGTATGGGTAACGCCAATGACCTGGGACATAGCGAGAAAATCAGCTCCTATCTCTGTTGGTAAAAATTGAAATGATGGATGGCTTGACAATGCAGTAAAGTCAACAATGAGCTCCGTAATTTCAAGCTTGATGAAGCCCCCCAAATGGCAAAAACAGCAATGATTCAAGGTTTTGCGTTCACTCTTCTGGATTGGTTCTCGATACAATTTTGATTGCGTACTGCGACCCCATTTGTGATGGTTGATATTTCATGTCTCACATCATTACAATTGTACGTGTATATATATTTAATTTTTATATATACTGTGTGTAATATGTTGTAACATATTCATGTCCATCATCATGTTCATTATCAGTATATGAGTCATAATTCATCGTGTGTTCTATTGTGTTAAAATATGTCAGTTCGAGCTGCGGCTTCTTTCACCCGACTCATGGTCCAGTGGGAGAAGTCTTGCTCAGTGAGGTATTCGCCTGAAAAATGACGCGATCGCCAGTGTTTGGTTGGGTAAATCGCAGGTTTCCTTGATTAAACCACCACTTATGTTCGGGAAATGCCTGTTTTTTGTCTACCGTCCAGCAATACAACCTAGCTATAAAAATCACATAAAATCACAGTGTTTAATAGGTAACGTAAATAAGTAATTGTCCATAGCTAATATCTTAAATTACCAAAGGGCAAACCCCAATCTCAATCCCCATTTTTTGGTCAGGAAACTAGCAGCAGAGTACTTTCTGTGGTGCACTCAAACTTGAGGACTGTTCTCCAGAGATGGGCAGTACAACTACAGCCCCAACCCCTCCAAAGAGTCAGGAAATCAATCACTGAATGGTAAAACCATCGGCAGAAAGTGCAGATAGGACATGTCATGTGAGAATGGAAAGGCACCTAAGCGTACAACATCTTACGACCATAATCCAAAAATTGATGCCCATATTGAAGCTTAGAAACACTCATGGGTCGCTGAAAAACAACATCAAGTGAAGTGAGTAACATGCAGTCCCACCAAAATATGAAAAATATGACGCATGTTCATGGTTCACGGTGTGGGTAAATGCTCAAAAGAAGATGATTCAAACATCTGGATGTCTGATCCATGGATTCCCCTCGTGAGGCCCTCGTGTACCATGCCAGGTCGCTGCTTACTTGGCTGGAATATCCTGTGCCACAGAAGGTTCACACCATCGCAGTGTGAAGAAAATGTTGTGTACCCCTACACCCAATAGATTCCAATGGTTTTGCTGATCATTATCCCTATTAAATGGCTATTTCATTGGGGGTATACCCCATTTTCAGACATACCCATATTTTCGTGTGTGTGTGTGGCCAAACCATGTTGTATTCAAACCATGTGTCACCCCAAAGCTTCTTGGATGAGAAAAAGATGAAAAAGTATTCCTGAGAACTCCAAAAGAGACCTTGTGGCTGTTCTGATTGCACCAATTTGCTCTCTATTGGAATTTTCAAATCCAAAATACCCCATTCGCAAATGATTGTCCAATGGGATCTCCCGCCAGGTTAGATGATCTCAGAGTGTTGATCTCACAGTTCCCGTTGCGCTTCCTAAGTCAGCAACTGTCCACGGCGCCCCTGACCTTCACCCTTCACTTCTTTTCCCTGAAGCCGGTGCACTTCCGCGGACTTTTCCTCAAGGTGTGATAGCAAGGCCCACCTTGTCGATGTACCGGGGGCAACCGGCTTTTCCCATGTCTGGTAATGTACTGTAGAGTGGTGCTATAGTTTGGATTCTCGATCATTTTGGACTATATACCATTTTTCTAGAATGGTTTTTTACTTTGGAATTGGGTCATTTTGGGGATAACCAATCAATGATTTCGTGGTGACTTCGTAGTGAATAAATCACCTAGATTTCTCTATGATCCCACATGTTTCTTCACACTCCCATGTTTCTTGGTAAAGCCTCCGTTTTGATGGCAGAATCCCCTGCTGCAATTCTTCAACCCCTGGCCAGCGACGTTGGTCTTCTGTTGTTGCTTCCTTTCCAGCTCCGCTTCGGCGGATGCTTTCAGCTTCTTCAACCGCTCCACCTGCTACTCCAAGTTGGTGAACTGGAAACCGCAAAGTCTCATCTGGGCCAAACCAACCGAAATCAGGGAATTCATACTGCTGGGTCGAAATTCTCATCAGATCAATCCATCATCAACTCCTCAGATCCTCCATGAATTGTAGCACCCCGCCCGCTGGCGCCTCCCCTTTGAGACGGTGCTGCTCCGCCAAACTTTGGGCGACAGCCTTGGCGTGCCTCAGACACCCCGCCGGCGCCGGAGGCAGGTGGTAAGTGGCTAATGACCCGTGTACAAGCCATAAGCCAGTTGATATTATATATATATAAAATCCAGTTGCAAATGCTGCTAAATGGGATGGTTCCTTCATTTGAAGATGGATTGTTAAGCTCTTGTTGGGATGCACAGAACTCACAATAATTCCTTGGAAGGCTGGAATAGTTGCCGGCATCTGCCCACAGGCGATACTCAAAATGACTTGCGCAATCTGGATCCATTTCTCCCAATGTTCACCAACATCTAATATGAATTTGACAAACGCCAATCTATGAGGTATATAAAATGTTTTTTCTAACCTGCTCCTGAAATTCCGGTTGTGAATTTTAAAAAAAACTACAGAACCTACGATTTTGATGATGACCATGGCCCGACATGGCATTCCCTGGACCTCAAATTTGACCCAGATACTGCAGAGCTCGGGACATGTCGTCCACTGCCATTCCTTGGACAGCGTCGCCATCGAGCTGGGTCAAAACACTATTACAATCCTCTTAGGAAAAATAGAAGGGCCGGTCTGGTAAATGATTATTGCTATTACCATCTGGTCATTTAACATAGCCATGGAAAATCACCATTTTTAATAGGTAAACCATCTATAAATGGGCCATTTTCCATGGCTATGTTAAATAACCAGAGGGTATTATTGTCTACCCTTCTATTCATCAACCAGTGGAAAAAAGGACATGTCCTGAATGGTGTGATTTGGTGCACTTTTGCCAATCTCAACTGACCCAGTTCTGCCTTTTTTGGGGGGATACCTGCATTACAAAAACATCTAAGCATCCAATTGAACAGGCTGGATATGATGCATTTTCGCGAGACTTCTGCAAATGACACAGTGAAAGCCCTAATGTGGTCACCTTTCACCCAGACTAGTCATCCATGGTGGGATTGTCTGCTTCCCAAGAACAGCTCGCCGGCCGCGCCATGTGGGAAATCATCACTTCCGCCAAGCGTCCGAACTCCTGCAAAGCTTCCTGGTCCGCCGGATCTTGACCGGACGATCTTCGGATGTTCATCTACCCGGCCTGGTAAACATACAAAAAACCATGGAAAATCACCATGTTTAATGGGTAAATCAACTATAAATGGTGTATTTTCAATAGCTATGTTAAATTACCAGAGGCTATCCAGTTTTCGGATGATTCGTATTGATCCACAGTCGCAGAATTGGGATATCAAGCAACGATCAGATATAAAGAAGGAAAACGACTGGCTTCACATACCGTATATGTATTATTCTAGAATGATAAACTGAGTTGTTCATACGGATGACCCAAGGATTATCCCAATTTGCAGACGAACCCATAGCACATATCGGTTATATCAGTTATATCGCATTGTAGCTCCCATGATAACCCCATAACATTCCCCAAAAATGGGGGATGGTTGTATACCTCCCATAAACTTTCAACTCTGTTGCTTAACTCTACATCATAAAAACCGCATGTCCCATCAAAAAAAAACCGAATGGCCTCATCGTATCGCCATAACAATTCCACCATATCCATATATCATATCCATATATCATATCCATATATCCGTATATTCAGTATATCCACCATATGGAATATGACTATGGAAATCCAATGACTATGGAATTCCACCATATGACTATAGAATTTAAATTCTCATATATCATATTCCATAGTCATTGGATTTCCACATATCCTCACCATATGAAACCATCACTTTGTTGGTTAAATCCCCATCACTTCTCTCCAGGTTGGGCCGAGTTGCGCAGGCCAACGACCTCCTGCGAGGTGGGAAAATCAGATCAAAGTATGCTGTGTGTGTATATACATAATGTATGATATATGTATGTATGTAAGTATATACAATGAGGATATGATATAATCATGTAGAAATTCCAAACATTCACGGCTACATCATATATGTATGCTAGTAGAACTGCTGCCATGTAAATGACGTGTATATATATATATATATATCTGTGAGTAGCGGACAAATTTGGATGTTAAATTTAATGCCATGCACAAATTAGGGTCGTCCCCTGTCGGTTATGAAGGTTTTTTGCAACCTCAGAAAGGCCGAGGCGAAGCAAAACTGAAATAGTCGTCCAATAATTTTGTCGGTTACTCATATGTATATATATATATATACATATCTATTATATACACACACATACATGTACATGCTGCATATGCATGTGGATTACCCAGTACACCATGCACCATCCTTCGATTGGAAACCAGCCATGCGAGCGGAGATCATCCCGGTCCTGTAGTACAACTTGGACTGATCGAAGCTTTGATCTTCCGCTTGCTTAATGGCCACGATGGCCATGGTGGCCTTTTTCTTCGCCTCAGTGCGTGTTGCGCTGAAACAAAGTGCTGAAAGATACATGGCGCTTGTTGTGGACTGGTGATTTCTGTGAAAAAAAAATGAAGGTTACGGTTCATGGGCATCATCCCAGGATGGAAAATGATAAACATAAATTGACCAACTCGTGGTTGATTTCTGGTGGAACCAAAGCCAGAGGTCCACACCCGATCAGGCCACTTGAGCTTCAGGTAGCACAAAGCCTGAGCTTGGCGGAAAATCTTCCCGTTAATGGATCATGGATAATACAAACCAATCCCCAAACAGTAGGTTTAGGGATGATTAGGGGTTGCTTGGTGGTCGAAATCCCGTGGTTGAGAGCGAGCCTCATTGCGGATCATCATCCCATTTCACTGAAAAACAAAAGATATCCAAAACATTTTAAAAGCCACCCAGAAAATGTCTGCGTCCCAAATCTGGTGACACTTCAAGTTGGGAACTGGTTTCAATGCCGGGATCCACAGCTACTTTTCCACCTCACCATGTCCCGTGTTCATCCCAGAGCTTGAAACCTGAAGTCGAACCACTTAGATGGGATATGATGGGATGATGAATTTGACAGCCATCATCAGCCATCTCAAATCATGTTAAAAAGCCAAAAAAGAAAGTACCCAGCCATCACCAGTTAGATGGGTATTAGATTCTGATTAGATCTAAAAAGACACCCAGAAGTCCAATTTTTTTCCATCAGACACGTGGCCGCGTTGCTCAGCAAGGTGGCCACACTGCTGGCTGGCACCTCTGGCTGCATCTTCAACAGCTCCAGGCCCTTTTCCTCGGAAAATGGATCCAAAATGGATGAAACTGGAAAAATGGAAGCCATGGCCCATTTAGTTCAATGATTTACCCAAGCGTCGTGATGAAACAATTGCGAACTCTTTTTCAGTTGCAGAGGGTCTGGGCTGATTTTGTCAAGGTGATGTTGAAAAATGCTGCGGGGTCTCCAATTTTGAAGTTGGCAATGGAACCAATATCTATCAGGAGCACCTGTTCCAAAGGGGGGCCATCAACCTGCGAGCTGACAGACAGTTGAAAGCAAGGAAGAGTTGAAGAAAAAAAAGCATCTATGATACAGTGACATTTCGCTAACAGGAACGTCAAATAACAGGAACACTACCCCCGAATAATCACGAAGGAAGTAAGTCGCCATACCCACTGTGTGGTTCCAAATTAATAGACCTTAATCGTGAAACGAATGCTTAGACCAGTGGCAAGATCTTTGAATTATATAATCAAGATTAACACCAAAAAGTCCAAAAAAATATCAAACAAACAAAGTTTTTATCATATAACATATATATATATATTATAGATTATATATATATATGTAATTATAAGTATAGAGTTTTACCATGTTTTACCACTGAAAATGGCGGCCTTGGGGTATCCATGGGTCTCCCGTCCCATTTTTTGGAGCCATATCCAAGACTCGTAGTGAGCTAAGGCCTCCGGCAAACGGCCAGCCTTGGAAGGTCCGGCTGTTTCAACTCCTGTTTCTCTATAGCTACAGTCATGCTGCCATGCTAAATCTGGATTCATGTTATACAATTAGTTTTGGTAATAATGATGTTATTGATTATCGATAATGATTCATATTCATGATTCATAATGGTTTGTTTATTATCTACATCGTTTGAAATCAGCCAAGGGGCCTTAAAGTGCTCGTTTCCCTGTTGCCGAGCGACCTCGGCGTCCTCGTTTGCAAAAACAAAATCAGATTGCACCATCAAAAAATGGAATTCGACCATGTTTTGGAACTGAACCAACCCTGAAACGATAAGAATTGATAAGATCTTGCAGAACTTCCAAAAAAAAAAAGGAATAATACGGGATAAGACCGACACAAGCGTACAAGGAAAGATTCCGGGTTGGTTGGTGACCTGCCAACCATGAACATGAAGATTTACACCCAAAAACAGGGCAGTGTTTTCTCCTCCAAATCCTTCACCAGCAACATCTGTTCCAGTTGCACCTCGCCAGGCGGTTGCCATCGCTGTTTCTACCCACAAAAAGCTGGGGATTCAACATCTTTTAGTGCATTGAAGTAGCGATTTGAAGCAAAAATTGGGAGAAGGAGCAACTAAAAATGGAGATTTCAAGATTTCAATGGTGGCCTTTGAACAAAAGACTGGACAGATGTTAACAAAGGTTGAGACTTCGAAACCTCAATTCCCCTCGGGATCCTCCGGGCACTAACCCCAGCGATCGTTTGATGCCAGGTTTCTCTGGTGGACAATGTCTTCGCGGACCAGGTCCGTACGGAGCCCGGCGTGGTGACACAGGCAAGGAAACTCGTGAGTCGCACGGTGCATGTCGGGTGAAACACCGGGGAGATCTCGGTAACCACAAATCTGTGCACCATTGAAGTGTTCACAAATCATTTTTTCCGGTTTTTGACTTTTTCCCCAAGTGTTCCACCCAAGTGTGCCGTGCATCTTTGGCCCTTTAGGCCATCTCAGGAGTCGCACGGGTCGCACGGGATCCATCGGTTCGCCATCTCAGAGTGCTCCATCGGGATCCTCGTTGAATTTCGCCTTGAATTTTCCCATGGCCTCGGTGCATCTCCGGCTGTTTCAACCGTTTGGAGATCTGGGCAAACAACAAATCATAAATCAACATAAGTCAACATCAATCGATATACGTATTTACATATATATATATACATATACGTATACATATATATATATATATATATATAAATATACTTACAAAAACTAGTAGCGGCTCTCTATCACCTTCAACTCCACCTTGAATGGTCGCCTGGTCGCCTCGACCTCCAATGAACAAAAGGTTGACCCCCTGAGTTGTCCTGAGCCTAAGAGGCCACTGGAACAGTTGATCCTGATAGAGTGGATGGATGTGAATATGGCTGGAATCACAATATACACATAGATCACATATGATTCATATGATCATAATCCATCCTCAGTTGTCCTTGAGATGATTCCCCATATATGAACCGTCCAACGTTAGGTCGGAAAGGTTTGGTCGCCTCCATGAACTTCTTGCCCTCGCTCTGGATCAAATCTGAGGCCTTCTCGGACGCTTTCGAGTAATACGCCAACCTTGGATCACTCGGTCTCCCCCTGAAAAAATACATGTGTGCCATGGTCAAAACATGGTATATGGCTTATGTCCAACTATGGATATATGATGTGATACATAATCCAACTTTTGACAGTGGCACAAATGTCTTCAAAAAGAGAGAGAGAGAGAGAGAGAGATTTCCGATCAGGTTTTTTTGGCCACACAGGCCCACACAAGAAATAATGAAAGAAAATCGATCGATTCTCATCATGGGGCGATTATCTCATTTGTTATATTATAGATAGTCCCCATTTATAATAAGTATATAGTCCCCATTTATCCATTTAGAATGTTTATCATGTTCCCCGTTAATGTTTTTGATCATCCATCCCATCGCCCATTCTCTTGTCACCAAGGAGCACCTCCTTGCCGTCCGTTCCTTTCCTGTGTCAGACTTGCAGGGCTCCATGTCGATGGCAATTTCTACCAAAATATCTTTGATAAATCATGAGATTGGGAGGTAGCCCATTTTTCGAGCCCAAATGAGGACACCGATTTTTCAGCACCAAAAAAGGCAGGTTGAAGCCAGTTGAAACATGAGGATTTACAGTGACTGAACTTAACCTGAGTTGGTTCATCGGGACAAATAGATTCACAGATCGACCACAGAAAAGTGGATGGAGACCACTTAAATATGCCACGAATGGACCCAAAAAGGGCGATCCTAATTTCTGATCAAAAACGGCCCCGTTTTGAAATAAGTAATCTGTACTTATTTCAATACTGTATGAAGCTGAATCAGCCAAATAAATTTTGGGACAATCTGAAACCTGAATTTTGTCCCAGTGTCACTTCGATATCCTTGAAATTCTTCTCGACCTCTGCTGCACTCCACAACCACACAGCATGGGCTTTGGCGCTCTCCGGAGGCACGTATGGCACCTCTGCCATGACTTGGTCTTGGAAGAACATCACCGCGCACATTCCCCTAGGATCATGCAGTGGCGGAACATCTTCACCAAGGAAAACCATCAAAACCATGGGGAAACCTTGTGAAAACCTTGGGAAATTCACTGGGGAAATGCGGAAACACTGGGCACCCAAAAAACCATCAGAAACCTCAATTCAGATGATTTTCCAGATCTGGAGGCGATCCCAACTCTAAGCCATTGAGGCCGCAGTGATGAAGGGGTCTGTCAGAATGCGGTGCCCATGTTGAGGTGAAGACCCAGTTTCTTGGATTCAGATGTGCCCAATTTTTGCCCAAAAAACAACATCAATGCTATCTACGTAAAATCGCTGGCAAGATTTTAAGAGGGAGTTACGTTGAAAAAAAAAACCTTGTGGTGCCACGGGGGTTGGACTCCTGAAAAATAAAGTTAAATCAAGGAACCCAACCAACTACCAACCCCATTAATCCCTGTAAACATCAGCAAATTCCGGAAATAAAATCAAGGACTGTCAAAAATAAAAAACAAGATGAAGCCCACGAACCCGAATGCTCACACGTATGTTAATGGTACAGATGTCAAAACACATGGTTATGCAGTCGCCCACAACGCCTTTCTGCAATAGTTTATTTCAACAGTCTT
>Ga0126342_10018721_pt1 | contig 11838 bp, 20 predicted proteins | sample Cyp1metagenome_FD_92528 | JGI IMG/M metagenome (GOLD analysis project Ga0126342, IMG submission 92528) | Coral microbial communities from Lord Howe Island, Old Settlement Bay, Australia - Cyphastrea 1 metagenome | ecosystem: Host-associated > Invertebrates > Cnidaria > Coral ... | reverse complement strand
TCTCATAACACTATAGTCTATAGTTAGATATCCAAATACTGTTTTAAGTTATGACTCTTACATTTTCTCAGTGATCTGCGATTCCGAAGCCTCAAAAAGGGGGGCGGCGGCACCTGGGCGTTAGCCCATTTATAAAAAGCTATAAGGAAAACGGACGGACCCTAATAATAAACACCCCGGGGCGAACTAGTTTTTAGTATTAGGGGGGAAAACCCACAAATGGTAGCTTTATTTTTAAATTGTTTTCTAAAGGGGATCAATTAAAAATCAAATTGGCCAATCTGAAATTTTCTGAAATTGGAGATGGACCCTAGTTTTTAGTATTTGGGGGGGGTTAGTAATAGGGAGAAGGGATTATTTATTTGTTTATTTATTTATATGTATATGGATAATATATATATATATATATATATATTATATATATCTCTCTCTCTCTTTCTCTCTCTCCTCTTCTGCAGCCTGAGCATCGGGAGTCCAGTCATTGGAATCGCACACCAAAAGCAAAGGTTCCAAGCACTGAGCTGGGCTCTCACCACCGAAACTTCTGGGTAAAGACATCTTCTGGCTCTGCGGCACCGGCTGCGCATCAACTTCCCTTTTGTAGCACAGCTTCACTTCGGTGGGTGTCATCTGCAGCTGCAGGGTGACCAAAGAACCCAGAGCGACCTCATTGATGAAGAAAAAGGATGGACTTCCTCCTGGCAGCTGCAAACAAACATTGGGTAGGAAGTGATAGTCATCAGCCAAGCAGGCCTTTTTGCCAGTCAAACAACCAAGAACCAGTCATGGAGGTGATGTTTAAAAATCTCTACACTCTATACATGGAATGGACATCCACCCGGATCCACCCCCCTTCAACCCTCTCCTGACTGCCAGTGGGTCACGAGCCACTGACCTTCCAACAGGCCGGTGTCAGCCATCAAGGTGCATCCTGTCTCCACTTTGGCGATGCAGAATTTCCTCCTCTGGGAGGTGGTTGGTTGTAAAACAGGTGAAGAACAAACAACTGCGATCAACTGGGTATCTAGAATGCAGAAATCCCTTGAAATCCCTCACTTAACCATCAACAAAATGTCAAAATGCCATCCCAGCACTCAACCAGCTGGCCCAACTTCGAACATGTCATTCCTGGACTTGGATCTGGTTGCTGTGGTCTTGCCGCCCAGCTGGAAGGTCAGTTCCAAAAACCTCTCCCCAGTGGAGTTGAACCAGAAATCCTTGCGTTGGGAGTCCCAGGCATTGGATTCTGCCAGCAGACACACAGCTTCCACCTCGCCCATGGTGTCATGGCCACACGGCAGGCCGACTAGGCTCACTCCGCATCACATGGCAGCGAACAGCGTAACATGACCCTGGGCCATGTAACCCAGCAAGGGCCCCTGGCAAGTTCAAACACTGATATTGTATGATATTGAACCCGTACTTGCCTATGACTTTGCGTCCATGATAAACCTGATCAACATTGCGCCTGTACCGTTTTCTTGGAATTTGTTGGCACCTAACTAAAGAGTTGAATGGGAGGGGGGGCAAATCTATGCAAAAATGAAAGGCAAAAGCTACGGAGGATTACGGAGGATTGCCGAGGAATAGAACATCCAAGAAACCAAAGGCGAGAGAATCATATAGCATCATATAGCCAACTATTCGTCAAGTAGCTACTCAGCTCAGAAGTCACAGAGTCACAGATTGAAAAAAAAATCAGAGGATCATCCCCCCGGCAACAGTTGGGAAATGAGTCACCTAAGTGACCCGGGGAGTCCGGGGAGGGGACATCACCTAAATCGTTTGCACCATCTTTGGCCTCCCAACGGTTTCAATGACACTCCTGGTCCGTCGCAACTCCTCCAAGCTCTGAAGGCTCTGGGGAGCACCCAGCGGATGAATCGACCCTGCTTGATGGTATGGGATTATGAACGGGTATAACTATGGTCATAACCAGAATTATATAGTTGGTAGATGAACCACATTTATGGTTTCACATCCACTTATAACTGGAATAAGGGGGGTTGATCACCAAGAAGTGACTCTCCGCCCAAAAATGGCACCCCGATTCACTGATCCAAAGCCAAGGACATCACCCTTGGCGCCCGCTGGGCCTCTTGAGCTTGCTCATACTTGCCCAGCTCAAGACACTTCCAACAGTTCTCTACCTTGGCCGGGAGACAAGTTCTGTCACCAGGAAGTTGAAGCCCTTCCCTCTCGTCCTGGCCTCGAATTGGCCCAGCTTTTCCACATCTTTCCCACGCCAAGGCACGAAAGGCTGCGCGGGGTGGCGGGAAGCAGCACCGCCACGTTCGACCTTGGATTCCCGGGTACCTGGTGACGTGAAACCCAGATTGATGACACGTGAAAAGAGAGAGAGCAACCCGCAGTCAGCCATTATAACTTTACTCTCATTATATCTTCCAATATAATCACCGTATAACCACCATATAATCACCATATAATCACCGCGTAGTCAATAGATCGAAAGTTGGAAACTTTCAAACTATGCAGGAAATGTCATCGAACTAAAGCCCTGGAAAACATTGTCTATCGTTTTTCGGATGCCTATAGGCATATAGGGTTAGCCCTGAGTTCGCATGATATGGAGACTACCATGTATCAGTTTGGATTAACATGATTCATTCCCGGGTTTTGGCATGGAAAAAGTAAACCGTAAAACAATAATCAATAGGAACATCTACTTAATAATTAATTAAATGATCTATATAAAAGTCATATTTCTCCCGGCCTATCAGGTCAGCCAGGTCTTCCCTTCGATTCCTGCAGCCAAGGCACATATGGGTGCTGTTCCAGGATTTGCCTCAGTGATGTTTCTCCATTTCTGCCATCTGGCCTTTAACTAAATCACTGGGCAAAATGGGGCACTGGATGGCGCGGGTCAATAGATTCAAAATTGGGTATCCCAAAATATCCACTGGATAATCTGGATATCCAAAACTGCCGTAAATCGTTGGTGAAATCATACCCAAACGATGACCCCAGGCAGCGCAGTGCCAAGGCGCCGCAGTTGCGCTTGAACGGAGGTCTCTATAATTTGCAAGCTCCTGCGCTGCCACCGTCTCTGGATTCATTTCAGCTGGCCAACAAAAATTGCCATTTCCACTAAGATCATCTTCCAGAGTCCCATAGCCATGGTGACTCCTAAGGCCCTAAGGCTTCAACCCACCGTCCCCGCGTCTCCTTTTCGTTTCCAGCGGAAGCTTCGGCTCCACTGGCGCCGGAGCAGGGACCGGTGCTGGCTGCGCAACGGCCGGCTTCGCCGGCAACGGGGGCGCATCGGGGACTTTGCCGGAGCCCTCGCCTGGCGGAGTTGGGATCCCTATCGGGCGTTGAAACTCTGGGGATTGCCAGGAAAAATGCGAAAACTGCGGCCCAAATCAAACAGCCCCTGGATTTACACATGAATCCTCAAGTTGCTGAGTGTGTTTTTGAGGTTTCAAGCGATACCGCGACCAATCCTGCTTCCCTATATAACTTGAAAGCAGGTATTGTATCAAGCAAGAATGCCTGTATCTGCTTCACGTGAATCGTACAATTACTGTATCACACATGCAATGGCAAAACCACAAGGCTGCAGTTAGAATATCACCGTCAGAACGGGTGACATCAAAAGATACTGATCACAAAACATAGTATATAGTCCTTTGACTTCGGATTGATCATCCTCTGGGCCCACCTGGGTCGCCTGGGTCCCCTTTCCAATGGCCAACCAGGCCGGCCAGACATCCAAACATCCACGAGATGAACCTCTCACAGGTCACCTTTCCACTGCCATCTGATGCTGCTGCCATCAACTTTCGAAGACGCCTCGGCGAGTTGGGCGGTTGAGTTCTCCAGGCTCCAGCAATCCATACCTACTAAACACACCCCCGGAAACCGTGGTGGATGTAGGGGAGGAAACCACATAATCTGGACATATGTAGAGGGTGTGTCATATTGGGATGGGATTATTGGGATGTTCGCACTTTTTCAACCAGGGGCCATGTCTCAAAGAGCGGTTTCAGAACTTGCTGGGCCGCTGACTCTTCGCTGAGCTCAATGCCCAGATGATTCAGTAAGATTCTCACCTGACCAGAGCAGAATGATGGGGTATCGGATTATCGCTTTGCCGACAACTAGCATTTGTTGTAGTATGCAAACTGGTAGTGATGGCTCATAATGTATCATATTCATAGTGTCTCTATGTGCTGTTTATTTGTTGCATGGGCAGCTGGGGCGATCCAAACCTGATCCTCGGTGAGGTCGGTGGTGTCTGGCAAAGCGCTGCGGAAATGCTCGAGGATCTTCTGTTGGTACCCCATGGCCCTGAGATATGCAAGAGCTGCCCCCTGTCCCCGACAGGCAAAAGAGCTAGACTTTTTTTGACAACACATGGATCTAGTTCAAACTGACCTATTGCTACCAAAATACTGGTTGGTACTGTATACGGTATACTCTACTTGTTGTTACATGGTGTTGTCTCAAACTTCCGACGCCAAACCCAGTGTTTATCCTAATCATTTAAATGGCCAGAAAATTGGGGCCCATCCTCCATTGTTGAACAAACCCATGCATTTCCTTTGCGGTGCAGCTGTAGCCCAATCAGATCCCATCAGTAGCTATATATATATATATAATGTGTGTGTGTCATTGTTCTATCTGTATTTAAATATATCTTCATCATTCTTCATCAAAAATCTCCGGATTTCTGGTCGTTTTATGGGCCAAGTTTCGGAGACGCCATGCGGCAACGCACGCGGCGGACGGCCGGACGCAGGCAACCCGTGGCGGCCGCGGGCCTCTGGAGCCTCTGGAGCCATGGCCACGGTGGATCACGGTGGAGCGAGCTCCAAAAGCTACAGAGCTGGATGAAAACAACGAAAACAACGACAGATAGAGAAAGAGAAACAAGAAATATGATATTGTAGGTTATATATCATGTTTTATGAATAAATATATGTATATATATATATATGGAGAGATATTTGGAAATCCACTGATTTGTGGTTTCAACCCATCCAAAAAAATAGCATGCATCAGCTGGGATCACGATTCCTAACGCTATATTGCTGAAAATAAAAATGTTATGTAAAATCCACCGCCCTATGTATATGCATATATGCAGTATTAGATTATTTACTGTTGTTATTTATTAATTACTGGTATGTATTTACTTATTTATTTATCTATTTACACGGGCCATTGTGACAGTGCCTCCACGTCCTCTCTGCGTCTGGTACTTCTGTATGTCCTCCAAGATCTTATGGCAAGTCGAAATGAAAGCCTATGATGGGCGTGGGGATATCACCGAAAACTGGACACACTGGAGCATACTACCAATAGTACCGCACAACGCTTGTCACATGCGTATGACTCAACTTGGAGGACTTCAAGTGTTGAACATAACCATAGATTCGTTTACCAACCGAAGAAAATGCCGCGTGCCGCTCAAATGTTCAATTAAAAAATGGTTTGAAGTTGGATGTTTCGGGTCAAGATGGGTCAAGCTTGGCCGCTGCCGCTTCCTTTCTCTGCCTCTGGGGACCTAATGACACCGATCTGGTGGATTTCCACGGCTCACCGCGGCTCAGGGGTTCCAGCTTCCTTCGCAGAACTGATGGGGAAAAATGTTGCAGGTTTGGCCCCTGGTTTCCAGTTCTGCTAGGAAGCAAATGAAGTGATGGGGAAACTGGTAGGGAAGTGTCATACCTGTCATACCTCAAGCTGTTTCACCCATTTTCTAGGAATATCTTTGTGATACCATGGAGCATGTCTTTGGGAACTCATCCACCAGTGCCGAACTATCCGCATCGGCCTCAGCCTGCACCGGCGCAGCCTCCGTCCTGCAACAGAGTGCTGACAAAGAGCGCCACTTCAACATACTTCATCGATATAAGATCGATATAAGATCCATAAGATCAGCCTTTTGTCACCTCAAAATCAGATGATGTCTGAAGTATATTAGTATATTGATACAGTAAATAATACATGATTGAACCATATTGAACCATCTTCTACTCGTGTTTTCTTCGGCACCATGTCCAAATCCCTACCAAATCTCCATGCCTGTCTGGGACACGAGACGCTCGCTCCACCAAGGCAATCACCTCAGGTGGAGCTGAGCTCAGCTTTTCCACATTGATGTTGAGTGATTTACCACATGATCCCCAGAAGATCAGTGCAATTCTGGGTTCCGATGTCAAACTAAGCGTACCCATGTAAAATATGTAAAGTAGTAACTAACCGGCTCAATAACCCAATTTGACTGGCTAACTAAGTGACTGACTAACTAATTGGCTAACTTACTAACAGACTACCTGGCTACAGACTGACTGACTACTGTAGCTACTGACACACAAGAAAAAAATGCTAAACTAATATATGTCGGGGAAAACGGCCGACATCGACACTAGCGCGTGAAAGGCATGGCAAGCTGCGCTGCGCCTCCACATGGATCGTTTGAGGAAAGGAGTCCACAGCAACTGCTCTGGTTGGAATGAAGTCATCTGCTAGTTCCTGGGAGACACCAGAGATCACCAGAGCCAGCATACAAACCATCGGTATCCATCGGTTGCATCCATCGGTTCCGATGTGATTTGCCCCACGTCCTCGGTGGAAGTGCCAAGCTTGGCGATGTCCTGATAGGGACGTCGCCCCCAGAACTGAACCGCTGGGTTATGCTGGGTTTGGTGGATTTCTTTATGGTGGGTCCCACATGGGCGATAAGGTGTCTCTGAGAAACTGGAAGGAAACGCAACCACTAATTTTGCACAGGTATCAAATGGCGGTGTATTTGCTTCCATGATGTTCCAATGTTCCATTCTATTTCTCATCTGGATTCATCTGGCAAACCCAATGCCACATCCAGCTCCTCGGCCATGCTCTCAGCATTGCAACCTTGCTCACACTAAAAGCCACTTCACTACAATGGAGGTCTTGGCAGTAAAAGATCTCCAGATTTCAGGGTGCGGTTCCACAAGCCCTTGGGCTCGGCTACAGACTTCTAACTTAAACCGGGGATTAACTCACCATTGATGTTCACCCATTCACCGCCACTTGATGTTCCGTTCGATCTTCCTTTCCACCCGCCACCCATTCACCGCGGTGTTTCTTGGCCCCGCGCTGATGTACACGATGCGCGACACCTGAACCCGGCCGCGGAGAATTTCCACCAGCCTGGGATGCAGGCCTGGCGACAGGTCGCAGGGCCAACGGGAAAGTTGGATCATTTAGCAATGTAGAGGAAACACCATGGGTTCATATTCAATATACTTAAATATTGGTTCTTTCTTCCAAATGATTATGATTCAGATGCACAGGGAAAACTATGCCGTTTACCTCCAAATTGTCCTTTTAATAGGGCGTTCATCGATTCTTTCCGCAGAAACAAGTTCTGGAACCTGGGTGTATAATGGCAACACCAAGATCATCTCCCTTCGCTCCAGGCATTTTCGTCCGGGTTCAGCCACATCAAGGCATTCAGACATTTGCATAGCCTGCACAGAGATTTCCTCCCATGTTGGGTCTTTTTTCATGAAACATGTGGTTTGCTGGTCGTTCCCCCAGTCGAAGATGTCGCCAACCATCACCGACAGTGATGGGCCCCTGGCCCCTATCAAAACTCAAAACAGCACTATATAAGCAAATACGTATTTACCATTATTTACCCTTAGCTAGGAGCCCATAGGCCAGCTAAATAATGTTATAAACCTCCTTAAGTATTCAAAACCCATCGCATCACCGGGGCCAGGAACAATGAACTGCTCTCTTCGAGTTTCAGCAATCAATTCCACTTGAACGCCAATGGTGGTCTGGAAGTTGGCGATGCGATGCGAACTCACAGGTCACTTTTTATCTTTTTAAACAATATTCATATGGGAACGGATCACAACTGTGATGCCATTCTAAACTTAGGTACTATTTCTAAGCATCTGTTTCGGTGGTAGAAAGATTTGAACCCATATCATCCACCTTGAATCCACAACTTGATTGCGGTCTTGCGAGCTGAAATGATACACAACTGACCCACGTATTGATAACGCTAGAAGTAGAAGTAATAAATGCAAATATGTAGGTCAAATCACGATAAAATACGACAAGTCTGGCATTCTCTGTCTCTGTCTGTGTTTTCAGCATGCACCATCTTCCACCCCCGTGCTGCGACGGCGATGGCTTGGATGGCTTCAGGCCACACGGGTCGGAAGCATGACATAAGCAGTGCCTAAATTGGTCCCCAGACCTCAACATGCTATGAAAATTGATGGCCCCAAGTTGGATAAATAGTGATAAATACTGTTTAAATGATTTACCAAAAAAAATGCTTTATATACATATTTATACAATGATCGAAGAGTTTCATGATTTCACCAGGGATGATTTCACCCAAATTGGACGGATTTCGTAAAGATTGTGAGCGTTGCCGGGGAGTTGTTCCGAGTCTGTGAATCATAAGACTCCCAGCCCAAGGAAATCACAAGTAAAACTGCAGTGCTTGTGACAAGCGGATTTTTCCGCCTTTCCCTTGAATCGAATGAATCCAAAACCGCCTGACCATCAGTAGTCGACATAACTATCGATCAGCGGTGAACTGGGCATTGCTCACGTTGCTAAAAACCAAGCTGTCAGCTTTCTGCTTATGCCTCTCCAAAGGTCTAGCTGCCTAGCTAGTTCTGGCAATTACACCTGTCCATGGTCAGTCGGAAGTATGGTTCTACTGACATGCCAGAAACACATCGAAACTTCTGCATGGGAAAATGACGTTCTTGCGATGGGAGATGTCGCAGCTCGCTTCATGTTTACTTTCTAAGGGAAGCACCAAGTCGTCGAAGCTCAATGTCTCCTTGGGTCCTTGAACATGGCCAATCTCTTCAATTTCAACCGGGCTGGGGCTAGGCAACTGCCCCTTCACTATCTAATGCACTGACGGAGCTGCAAAACTCACTCATTTTGCCGGATTGTTGTCCTGCCACATCTGCGTCAACACCGTGGCGTTTCTTAGGATGCAAAGACAATAGAAAACAGGCCCAACCAGGTTTTCCGGTGAGACCTGCCCCGCAGTCCTTTCACTGCAACCAATATCCGCAGATGGAGCGCAACGATGCCATTTGGCCGGCCATTTGCCACTGCCACAGCCATGGCGCTTGTGGGAAGTCCTCCGTCGTGAAGACCGTGGGCGACCACCTGGCACGATCAGAAGCCCTTCTCGCCTTGGAAATAAGGTGAAAATGACGGAAGATCCCCTCTGGTAATTTAAAATAGCCATGGAAAAGAACCATTTGAATGGGAAAATCAGCGAACTCCATGGGCCATGGCTTCCATGGCTGGAACCAATTACCAGAGGCTATGGAAAACTATGGGAAGATCGGAAGATCACCTTAAGACATGTTCAAATGAGGATGTTGACCTTGACCCATAGCTTAGACCTGAGGGTACCAACTGAAGCATTCTGATGCACAACCAAAATCTGATGGTTTTATCATGAATTCCTTTCAACCCATTGCACAAATGTTCAATGAGTTGAAAGTTGGATCCATAAGCCATAAGAATCCACCACCCCCAAATTGTGGTTCTTTTTTTCGCATACCCCCTATTTGAAGTGATTGATCATAGCTGCCAAATGGCCGGTAATTGTTGCAAACAAGTTTAATCCCTACAGCATGTAAACCATGGTAACATCCTTTAACATCCATTAAAATTCAATATACATTATGTTTCCATTAGCATCAAGCAAAATCAATCAAAATCCACTATATAAAGTACATTAACATCCATGATCATCCATGTTATCACATCATATTTCACATAAACCCCACCTTACCCGATGTCAGTCGGGGCACTCGAAGGATCCTTCCATGGGCCAGGGCCAGCCGGCGTTGCCCGCGTTGCCCGCGTCGCCCAGGTTGCCCCTGTCGCCGTCATAGCCGCGGGCCAAGTCGTTGCAGGACATGTCCTGGTATGCCAAGGTGGGGATTTTGATGCAGGATATCATGGGAAATTGATCTGATATTCTTGGTATATTTTGAATTTAGAGTGGATATTCCTCATGGTTTGGGTTTTAGCTAGATATGACTTGATATGACTTGATTCCCCCCATTCATGGCAGCCCATCGAACCATGGTGGATGGGGATCAAACCACATATGCCTGGGACCACAGAACGCGGCTGTTTATATAATATGAACGGGGGATGGGATACGTAACCCCCAAAAAAAAACAAAAAAAAACACAATAAAATCCTTACTAAATAGTCATATATGAATTGAGCCTTTTCTATATTTTTTGGGGGCTCTTTTTTGCAATTGTTTTCATGGAACAATCGGTGATGAATTGTGATGAACTGCTGGACGCTTGGGCCCACCTTTTTTTCACAGCTCCGGGGCTTCGACAGATCCCATGAGATCCCATGAGCGAAGTGTCTGCCATGTCCTCCCACTGGTTGTGCTGATGGCCTTTCTGCTTGGGTCAATGCAATTTCGTTTTCGAGCCAAGGAGTCCAAAGGACTTGGACGGAAACAGGACGTGTGATCCGAAATTTACTCATCAGGTCCACCTTGATTTCTGACAGCACCGTCTGGGAAGTAACTGGGCAAGAGGTGAGTGTAATTCACAACCGTGCCACTCTGAATCTCTTCAATCATTCCCCTCAACATCGGCGGTCCGTAGTCAGACCATCCAAGCTTTCATGAAAGGCGACCCAGGGATTGAAGCCGATAGTCACACAGCACGATTGCTGAGGCATCGCTATCAGCTTCAAGCCCTGGGTCGCGAACGATCAAAAAAAAACGACAATCCTGGTTATTGAACATCAGTACATGTTTTAAAAAAACAACGGCGTTCGCTGAAAAACCGCAGCTACTCCATCCAGGCTCCGCCGTAGTACACCAGGAAGGTACGCAACAAAGCAGCCTTGGAAGTCGTCCTTTGAGACTCGAAAATGTTCACAAGCTCGGCTGTCACGTTGGCAGCGCTTCAATGAGATGAATAGTCAAGAGCTACCTTCTTTATTCCCTCAGCGGCATCGAATTTCTTAGTCTCGATGTGTTTGCCATATTGCTCCAGAAATGGTGCAAAAATCTGTTGGATCAATGGATGTGCGCGATCAACGTTGGTCCAAAAAAACCGTTTGGTGTTCCGGAGGTCTTGAGAAGCCAGAAAGGACAAGGGCATGAGCCGCAGTTTCCTGGTTGCCTCTGGCCAAGAGTCCATAGCGTCCGATACAATGATTGATACCCGTGCGAATCAAAGCCTGGCGCTTCAAAGTCCGACGAATCTTCCCGAATGCTTGCACCAGCCTGAACTGTGGCCGCAGGATGTCCGCGTGTAGCGTGTCTAGATCTTGCCAATCTTTCATCGGGTTTCGGACTCTGACGAACGATCATTTTCCCCTTGGTCCAGTTCGGTCCACCCTGCAGTGCTTCATGGCATCACTGCTGTGCCTTGCTCCCGCATTCTTTAAGCATGAACTGTTCCCATGAACGTCGTACACAAAGAATATCCAACCAACAAGGGCATCCTCTGGTAATCAAACGTGGCAATGGCAAATTCACCAGTTGTGGATGATTTATATGCACATTTATAGGGAATGTCCCATTGGCATGATTGATTACCGGAGAGTACCCTAAATCATCCTAAAACTTGAGTCTTTGAAACCCCGTCGCAAGTGAAGGCACTTCAGTCTGCCTGACATTTGCCTGTTTCTGAGGCTCAATTATCCATCCTCCAGCAAACTAAGACGTTTTGCAGTCTTCAAACCGCTGCTGCACCCTATTTCTTGAGCCAAAGTGGTCAAGAGTGCGTGTCATTCACGCAGGGGCCATGTCGTTGGCAATGGACTTGTTACACTTCTCGATTTGTG
>Ga0126342_10018720_pt1 | contig 11838 bp, 11 predicted proteins | sample Cyp1metagenome_FD_92528 | JGI IMG/M metagenome (GOLD analysis project Ga0126342, IMG submission 92528) | Coral microbial communities from Lord Howe Island, Old Settlement Bay, Australia - Cyphastrea 1 metagenome | ecosystem: Host-associated > Invertebrates > Cnidaria > Coral ... | reverse complement strand
GGATCAATTATTCCAGCAAGAGAAAAGAACAATAATAATAAAGCGCGAGTGTCGGCTATTTTAAGTTATAATTATATGCTTTTATAAATTAAATAGAAAGCAAATGTAAGTCTTAGTAGAACTGCACAGAAAAAATGTGTGATGCTCGTCAGGCCCTGGTTAAAAAACCGCGCAACCACAGTTGTTTTGTTTGCAATTTTGCATTTGTTTTGCATGGTTTTTTTCTTCAGGTGTTTCCATGTTTGCCACGTATTTTTTGTGTTCGTCCATGTTCATCTGTGGTGCAGAAGGTAAATGCAGCACCAACGTGTTTTGTATTCCAAACCTTGTTTGAGGCTGGGGTATGTTGTTTCTCCTGGATTTGGGTTTCACAGGTGAACATTTTCCGCTGGATCTTGGGATCTTAGGTTCCTTCCCTTTGTAGCAGTTTTTCGAACCAACTTTTGGTGCAAAAACCGTTCAAAATTTAAGTGCGAACTGCTTCAAACGTGACCGTGCTCACATGACCGTGCTAATGCTCGGACATTTGGATAAACACTACAGCCAAGCTGAAACTCCGGGCATTTGGAATAGTGATTTTTTTTTCACAATGTCTAGCCGCCCATTCTCTCAAAACGTTGCAGCCAAACCTCTCGGGAATACCCAAATTTCGGAAACACCCACATATGTATGTATGCATAGCATAACACAACACAACATAACCATAACATTAACATTAACAGCTACATTTAAATTACATATACCCATAATTTTTATACAAATTAATGCAAACACATGTATAATGTATTCATATTTCCTTTATTATGGTAGCTGTGGTTTCACGGCCCTTTAAGATGGCGCTTGCCTTTGTGCCCTGGTATCCCAAATACCCCCAACGTGCCTCCCGAATCTAATTTGAAGAGAAAATTGTTTTGCACAGTCCACAAGAGTAGCCAACACAAAGCACATGATTTCAAGCGTTTAGCGTCCGGCCTCGGATTGAGGCTAGGACGTAGTCCGGAATTACATCCAACTAGGCTGAACATATGCCCAAAACATGCCCCAGAGGGAATAACATGATAGACACAGACTTGACACATTTCACAACAGCACCTCAACCCCTATACTGTGTGGATGAATCTTCAAGGCATATGTGCAATGGCCTAGGTGTAAGCAGAAATGCAACTCATCAGAGATCGAACCGCAGTGGGCAGCAGGGTGTTCCGGTTCTGTTGATCTTCCCCATTTTATTTTGCCCGATGGCGTTGTTATATAGACTACCATAGCATGTAGGTGTTTTGCTGACTTCAATTACAATAGTGGCGCTGGGTCAAATGGCAGGACCACGGGCGCCAACAAACTGATTTGAGACCGTTCGTTTTTTTCCTGAGACTCCAGGTAAAGAGCTGTGTATAGGAAAAGGCCGAAAACGTGCAAATAGAAGAGTTTTGAGAGAACAAAAAACAAAGGTTTCCTAAATCTGGTGCCCAAAAGCCTTTGGTTTCTATATCCATACCACCAACTTGGATGCTTTTGGGGTCCCCCATGTTAAGAAACATCTGTATGTTTTGTTTTCGTTTCAGCCAAGAAAAGTGGGAATGGTTTTGTTCCCTGCAAACCTTCTGATGGCCATGTGCTTCTGGTGTGAACAGCCACTGGAAATTCGGAGACAAGATGTTGCAACTGGAAAGTAAGCCAGAGGTTGTCTATGGGTTTGTCAGTGCTCTGCGTTGCAATGAACCAACACAACCTCTGTTACAGTTTTCAGTGCCGCTGAACACACTCTAGTTGCGGTTTTTCCGTAGGAGGTTCTTTATGACTCTGTGAGATCCCTGCTGCAGCTCGCTCCATCAAGATCAGACCTAGCTGCTAGCTTCTCATTCTCAACGCCGACAATTCGCAATGGTCCTCCGGCATTATTAGTTCTTGTTTGCCCACAGCAAGTTCTTCAAGAAATTGAGCAGACTTCAGCATGATTTGACATACACTTTAAACTTTACTTACCACAATGTCATTGCGTTTGGATGTTGCTGGAAACGATGTCCTTTCCTGCCTTTTCATCTGACCACTGCTCATATGTTCTTTCCTTTGGCAGGCAGACCAGTTTGGCAACAAGGCGTGGCACCAAAATGCAGCAGTTCCAAACGTGAGTCAGGGTGTAGCAGTTTCAGCAAGAGATTTTACTCGAACAATGACTGGTTGTGTTCCCGAGCTGCGCAGGGCTTTGAGTCTTGGGTAAAGAACTGCCTGGGCAGTGCAAAACCGGAAATCCTCCAGAATGTCTTGGCAGTGCTGGACAAGGAGTGCTTTGAAAGTCCAGCAGATCTGGCGGAATTCGGAGATCGTCCTGCAGAGCTCGCCAAACTTGGAAACTTGGCAGACGGGCTTCCCTTTGGCGAGCAGGGTTTCTGATCAATATGGGAATCCCAATACGAGAAGCACAGCATAGGATCAACGAAAGCACCGATTGATGGTGGTGTGTTCCACGTCCTCTTCACTTTTTTTTGTTGCCGGGACCTGCGGGTCAAACCAGGAATCCCTGCGCGATATGCCAGTGCCCTGCTCCAGAAAGCGACGATTAAGGCCAGGTTGGTGTTTTCGTAAGGCTCTTGGCTTGGAAAACCATGCCTGGAATCGGGAAGATCAAAGCGCTTGACCAGGCTGCAGATGCGGCGGAAGTGCTCACAGTGACAAGTGAGACTCAAAGTTCCAGCGGAGACTCCGTAGCTTGGGAGCAAAAGGACGTCACTTTGGAATTTGGACCCGAAAACTTTGTAAAAAAGCAACGGAACTGCCATTGGCAACTTGGACTTGCTGCTTTCTGATTGTGCATGAAGCTTGGCTATCCGTTGTTGGCCGTCGCTATAGGCCAGTGTCCAACGCTCAGAAGCTTTGAGCGCAGAGAACTCTGTTTCAGACTTGGTCGCTTGGACGCAAGGCTTCTGCGAGCCACTTGGAACATTGGATCAATTTGCTGGGAATCATTTAGATTTTAGATCACTGTAGGATGGAAAAGGAGCTTGGATCTTGTTTGTTCTTTTTGTTTGAACAAAAGAGGCCGACGTGGAGCCTGTGGAAGTTCCGCAGGAACCAACAGAGAAGGCATGTCCCAGTCCTAGCATGTCCTGACAGTATCCTGCATTCTTTTTGGATTGCCACGGCAATGGCAAACACGAGCATGAAACCAACCACAGTGTCGGATATCTGGATTTTCAGCCAGGCCGAGGAGACAAGTTTTGAGGTCTTGGGCGCGCAGAAGCCAAGTTCGGACACCGTTTCCTGGTTCTTGAATGGAAAACGGACCGGTTCACATTTTTGGACACCTGAGTCCCTGCCCCTGCTGTCTTTTTCTTTTGTTTGCATGAAGCACTTAATGCTGTTGCATGTGCAAGAGAGGAAGCAGGTGCAGCTCGTATTTCCACGGAATTGCTGGTTTCAAGATGCTTACACCAGGCTATTCAACAATCTGCAGAAGTTCTGCGGGAAGGAGCAGAGAAGGCCGGTTTGTTCGGTTTGCGCAGTTCTGCAATCATTTGTTGTTATTGTCGGCTGGGCTGGATTGCCAACATTAACATTATCGGAGAACAAACATATTAACAAAAGCGTTATCGCTTTGACATTAATCTCAGACATGGGTGTTTGTCAGGCTGAGAAGCAAACTTCAGAGGTCTTGGGCGCAACGCAGTCAAGTTCGGGGACCGTTTCTTGGTAGAAGATTGACTTGTTTGCAGTGGTTGACAAGCTTCAAGGCTAGCATTTTTTTGCATGAAACACTTTTGGGCTGCCCCTCACCCCTCGACAGACCTCCTGGTTGGGAAGTGCCGGAGCCAGGCTATTCCACAGTCTGCGGAGTTTCTGCACGAAGGAGAAGAGAAGGCAGTTGGTTCTGGCTATCGTAAAAACCAAAATCGATAGCAATCGTGTCCTTTGGCATTTTTTCGCTTCAAGTCAGAGCCCAGAAAGTCCACGTTTCAGTCAGGCTGACGAGCGATCTTTAGAAGCCTTTGGTGCACAGTCAAGTTCAGACACGGTTTCTTGGATTTTGATATGTTGGTTGACACACACACACATGAATTTCTTCGGCTATTAGCAAGATATGTGACTGCCCTGTTTCCACAGAATTTCTAACTTTGAGATCGATTCAAATCGAGTCTTTGCACCAGGCTATCCCACAACCTGCAGAAGTTCTGCAGCCACATGCAGCAGTGGTTCCTTGGTCGTAACAGGTGCTTGCGGGATGGTGAAGAAGTAAAGAAAAGAAACACTTCGTACATGTAGTAATTGATATATATATATATATGTCTGAGTGCCTCAACAACTTCAATGATTTGTTTGCGTTTGTTGCCAACTATCAATTGACATTTAGTTGCTGGTTTCTTTCAAACTAAGATGGCTTGGAACACCGAACAACCAACACTTTGTGTCAATGACGGCAATCAAGACCGAACCATCCTAAAAAGGTCATGTGCATTTGCGTTGGAGTGCCGAACCCTTTTAGGATTGCTTGGGCCTTTTCCTGCAGATAGGTCTGGGTGTCTTACTGCTTGAGGAAGTTGTGGAATCCTTGGACAAAGATTTTGGCATGTTCGGCTGTGGGCTTCTCTTATCCCGCTTCTGGCTTGTTTCAGAGAAAAGGTGTATCCATGTCTCATTCCCTGGCGTCGTTGCTTGGGACTTCGGCGTCGCTTGTCTCCCCATCTTTCACTCGTCAACTGCTGTTTCGCTTGTTCCTGACCTCTCAAGCTTCTTGTCAGCCTTTGACCGGTCTGCTTCAGTGGCACCTACTTCTGACCCGCTTCTGCAGGTTGTTTCCTTTGCTGCCGGTTTGAAACTTTCCAAAGCAGATGGAAGCTTTCCGCAAAAACTACTCATGTCTTTCTATTCTTAGCTTGCCTGGTATTTCCCATTGTTGTTTGCACCTTTGTCGAAGAACAGAGCAAGTTCGACATCACCGGTGAGAAAAAACATATCATACTATATATTGAAGTTTCGGATAAAGAAGCTCCACTTATCCTTGCTTTTTCCCACAGCGGCTGGGGTCAGACAGTGTCATATTTCAAAACCAAGATTGATGATGCCGGTCCAAGCAACTTGCCGTTCAGTGGAGCTTTAGCTTTTCGTTGCTGGATGTTTTGACAAACTCGCTATAAGCACATGATAAAGCATCTGGATCTGTCACAACTTCACAATGTTTAGCGATGTTGCTCATGCGCTTCAAGGTACTGAATCTCGCTCACCAGATCAATTCTCTGAAAGTTCGGAGACGACGCAGTCATGGTGTGTTGTGGAAGCTGACACGCTCGATTTGGCAAAGGTTGGAGATTATGTGAAACACTCCAACAAGATCCTCCAGCAGCTTAGTCAGAAGGAGGTCCTATGTTTTCTTGGAAGCACTGGAGTTGGGAAAACCACTTATCTCCACCACATTGCCAAGAAGCGCTTGGTGGCGGTGTACAAGAACGGCCAGATGTCATATGAAGTGGCCACGGACCAGGACTTGACAGACTTGGAGGGTATTGAAATTGGTCATGGAAAAGAATCTGGAACAACAAGGCTTTCTCCATGGACCAATACTGACACTGGTGCCGTGTACATGGATTGCGCGGGTTACCTTGACACTCGTGGACCTGAACTAGACATCGCTACATCTCTCTCCATGCGGAAACTGGCAGAGACTTGCAAATCTCTCCGTTTCATCGTTGTCATTGGCTGTGACCTGTTGGTGGGCACCAGCAACAGAGGTCAAAGCTTCAGACAGCTTTGCACGGTTATTTGCCAGTGTGTGAAGGATTTCATCAAGTACTCCGGTGCTTTCTCGTTCGTGTTCAGCCACGTGGACATGTTGCAGTGCTGGGAGCAGTGCCGAAGTAATCCAGATGTGGATGCAAACATCAAGCGATGCACCGCAGAGATCCGTGAACATTTGAAGGATATTCTCAAAGGAACCCTCAAGATGCCAGCATTTTTTGAGGTTCGCAGCTTGCTTTCTTTGTTGATCAATGAAATGAAGTCGCCCGAGAAGGCGAAAAAAAAGTCTTTCATGGTCTTTCATCCCAACTGGTGCACCGCCCAAGAGTGCCGAGATTGCTTAGAGGTCTTTGACAAAAACCGCTGCTTGACGATGCCCAAAGCCGCCGTCCAATACGTCCTCACACCAGAGCAGGACAGCAAGCTGCGGCGCCAGTTGCAGCAGAGCAAGTTGCACTTCGCAAGCTTGATCAATGAAGGCAACTGGAAGAGCGTAGAGGTGCAGGGTTTCACTTGCCAAATGCTGAGACGGGTCCAGATGTTCTGTCACACATGTTTTCCGGGTTTGCCATGCGAACTTTAAGCAAACTAAACACAAAAGACAGCACAATATGATGTCATGACAAGCAACCACTAGGTAGGTTTTGCTCAAGTTTTCAATGTTCCATATGCTTACCCAACAGAGGAGCATTGGAATGCTGTGCACAACCTGGCCCATTTGATCCAGCTGCCAGAGCTTCAGTCCAGCTTGGAAGAATCCCGTCTCCAGCTTGAAAGATATGACCGTGATCTCTCGCAGCGGGCAACCGAGTTGGTGGAGTTTGGGGGAGACAGCCATGGGACCTTCACAGCGAAGGAAGCGCAGGTGGCTCTGAAGTGCTTTGAGACCTTGGGCTTCCTGGGTGGTCTCTTGCACAGCGACAGCAACGTCCAAGAGCGGTGGAAGAAGACGGTCATTGACAAACTTCGCGTGCTGAAAGAACAGGTGTTGGCGGCCGTGTCGACCCAGGGCAAAGGTGACATCCTCACGAAACCAGCCTTGGCAGTGGCTGACATGCAGCTTCAGCTGTTGCGATTGAAAGCTTGGAGTGATGCAGACCAAGTGACCTTTTCCTGTGAGTTTGATGGAGCGAGGATGGCAGTAAATGAGCTCTTTCAGCAGATGGTTGCTCTGTCCACCACCCAATCGGCTTTTGGTCTTCAGGACTTGCCCGCCAAGTGCAAAACTGCACTTCACTTGAAGCACGTCGCTTCTGAGGCGAATCCGTCACTTTGGGATGGAGAAGTCATTGACATGGAGGGTGCAGCTCAAGAGGCTGTGTGGCAGGCCCACCAATTACTGGAGAAATCAAAGGCCGAGAGCATAGAGTTGGTCACTAGTTTCTTGACGGCCAAAGATCCGACGAATCTTCCACTTCTAGGGAGCATCGGAGTGGCATTTGAGAGCTTGATGTCTGCTGAAGCGGAACTGCAGCATTCGCCTGATCAGTCCTTGTCGAAGTGCCTATCGACAGTCATCAGTGAAGTCATGGAGGCGTCTAGGCCTCAGCAGTTGACAGATGAAGTGGATAAGCTGGTCCGCGAGAAGCGATTTGATCACCTGGAGGCCAGGGGTTTTGTTTCCTGAACGACCAATAGAAATATTTCTCAAGGTCAAAGAATCGCTCATCCGCAACAAAAACAGTAACATATTGACATGTTTTGCTTGGCTTTTGGCTTTGTTTTGGGGCCAAGTTTGAACATCCTGGAGGCTCCTTTGAAATGTCTGGAAGCATTTCGCCAAGTTTTGCCACCAGAAGCTGCTGAGAAATCCGGCGTGGCACATGCCTCCGCGGAATCCATGCGACGGGTGCTTGTGGCAGCTGAGCATTTGGGCAACGAACTCGATGATTTCTTCGGGGATCTTTCTGCCGGCAAAGAGGCATACCTTGAGAAACCACTGGATTTACTAGCTGCTTTCAAGGCTGCTTTATGGTTGGACCAACTTTGTGAGGAGACGCATTCAGTTTGGGAGGATTCTTGTACTCGAGGCTGTCTTTTGAGTCTTATCGTCTTATCTTATCCCTCAATGTCGTGTCAAGTATAGACAAAATCAAAATACAGAGCACAGATTCCATTCGCATAGGTATGAAGCGAAACTGACCCAGTTGTGCAGTTTGTGCAGCTTCATTTGGGTGATGTTGCAGGACTCGTGCTTCATTGAGGAGAGTGTGTCGAAATGGCAAAATCAGCTGGGAGAAGCATTGAGGTCAAGCCTGCAGAAGCATCTGCTGGCCATTGAGTCCTACCTCCGGGATCCGCGCAACCCGAGCAACCTAACATGCCTGGATGACGTCAATGCGGTACAGCGCCTGCAAGACCTCTTGCGCGTCAGCCAGTCGTTTGACGACTTACTGGATGTCGGAGCCTTAGTTTTCTAGAGTCCGTTGGCCTCAATGCCATAGTTTGTCAGAGGCCTTTGGACATCAGTGCAGTTTTGGTGTGTACATTGCTGAGCCATGAGAGGTACTTAAGTAGACATTTGTGACGAGCATAAGACCATACCCGGGCCCTCCGGTTACAAATGTGCACGCCCGCATGTCATCCCTGACGCGGTGCTTAAGAGATTTAAGAGGTCTGAGTTGACAATCGATAGTTCATGCCTGGTCTTGAAGCACTTGTGAGTCTTCAGCTGCCTTGCCTTCCCATGTCGATGTCCCGAGGCCGAAGTTGAGTTCAATGGGAAGGTGGCCACGGTGCTTGAATTTTGATGGAAACCGATTGTAGTGAAATTCTGGCACCGAACAAGGATTTCAACTTTGCTGAAATGCCCGCAGTAGCAATCCACACAGCATGCAAGGTCTACGCAGCACTTGCTGTGTATCCCAAGAGTGGTGAAACGCTATCTCAAGTGCTGGAAGGTTCCAAAGAGATTTTGCGACAAGCACGTCATGCAGCAGATGAAATCCTGGAACGCGGAACATACCAAGAGAAGGATCGACTGCTTGCTTCTGTGCAAAGGTTAACCGAGCAAAATCTGACCTACGTCTTGGCAGAGCTCAAGCCGATCAAGGAAATGCGCTCAATCATTTGTACGCAAGCTTCTCAGCTGTTGCATGAAATTCGCCAAAAGCTGGAAGTGTCCCTTGATGATGCCGAGCGTGCTTTGTCACAAATATCGCCGGTGACTCACTTGTCTGACTTGGTGTGGGAGCAAGTTGGAGCCGAGATCAAGATGCTGCAGACTTCAATTGACTTGCGCAATCAAGATGTGGGAGCAGAGATGGAGCAAGCCATGACAGAATTTGATTTCAAAACTGTCAGGAAGTATTTGGAGCCTCAGGATCCCAGCAGCACATTCCAAGTTCAAAGGTGCGAAGGGCGCTGCAAGAGTGTCAGGGTGGCTGTGTCAAGCATGATTTCTTCTGGCAAATATGATCTTCCATCGAAGCCATCCAAGTTTGCACAGAAGTTCTTCAAGCTTCAATGTGCCATGGATGACATAGGCGATTTGATGGATGATGCGCGGCAGGAGTTGGAAAGTCTTGAGAGCTATGCCAACGAAGTCTTCCAACAGCAGTGCCATGAACATGGGCGCGCGGTCAAGGACTTTCGCACCGCAGACATGTTTCGGACACGTTCCGCCCTCGAGGCTTTTTACATGTCTGTGCGTGATCCTATCAACATCTTGTCTCCAGAAAGTAAGCAAGCCTATCAAAGTGCATGCAGCAGCTGTGACGACATGGTAGAATCTGTGCGGAAGAGTTGCAAAGAACTAGGCGATGCCTTGTGTGCGCTGGCATCGGGCAATGGAGAAAGTGTTGCAAGTGATGCGAAGGACAAACTACGAGAAGTTCTCAGGTTTCTGGACCACGTCCAAGTGTCCAATGGCACAGGAAGCATCAGTAGCGACTTGTACGCTGAGCTGACCAGCAGACTCAGAGATCACTTCGAGGACTTTCACACCAAAATGGAATCACCATCGGAGGGTCAGATGAAGTATCCACTAGCGATTGAAGCTTACGACTTTCTCAACAGCATGCTTCAGAACGGGCTTGAGGCGCATGTTGCGCTGAGCTTTGATGTTGATGGGTGCTGCAAACGCCTGAAAGAAGAAAAGAAGAAGCAGGACCAAAGATTTCTCCAGTACTTGCTCAATGAAGAGATGATTGACGAAATCAAGCGTGAGCTGAAACAGCTTCGCTCATGGCGCTTTGACTACTATACGCAGTCCTGGATGCAATCGGCCGGCCCCTTGTATCGTTTTCGAGTGGCAGAGATGCGCAGAGAAGTTCAGGCATGTGTGGAGGTTATCGAGAGGGAACTGAAATCTGCCAACTACTTCTCCGTAGGAGCACATCTTGAGGCAATCACTCGGATTCGGAATCGCTTGTGGGATCACTTGCCTGCTAAGAGTGTTGAGTCCGTGGCGCACGCCACGAAATTGGTCAAGGCCGCCTTTGATAAGATTGTCCAAGAGACCATCGATGCCATAGCGAACCAGGACAGTGATCGCATCGACAGGTTTTGCCGGCGATTCGTGACAGCGGTCCACTACCTGGGGAAGCAGCTTTGGAAGGACTACAACACGAGTGAGCAAGAAAAGCTACGTGAGCAGTGTGAGCAGGTCCATAGGGTACTCCTGAGCTTTGCGGACAGCAAGTGGCAGGAATTTCGAGACAGCTTGAACCGACTGGAAGTTCGGAAGGCCGGCAGTGCAACATGTCATTTAGCATGTTCTCTCGCATCTGTATCATACGCAAACATGATCATTAAGTGAATTTTGTAAACGCACACTGTTTGGCCGTATTTTTCTACTTGCGGCAGTGTTTTTCACTGTTTTCCTTGATGTTCTGAGAAGATGAGCTATTTTTTTAAACATCGCCCTAGGCGTTGAATTCATCCATTGAACTCCGCAACTTGGCTGAGCTCTTCTCTTCCAGCTTGGCGATGCATTTGGAGGACAAGCGAGCTACAACGGCCACAAGAGATGCATCATGGATGTGCATCCCAGTTCATATCTGGATCACGCCTAGCATGGGAAACTGCCAGGAATAGATGCCAGGAATAGATGAGAATATATATATATATGTGTCTATATATATATATTTATGTATATATATATTTATAATGCCAGTAGTACCGCACAAGGCGGTGGCGGAAGCTTCAAAGATAGGACACTATAGGAGAGGTGAGTTGTTGTGATGCAGAGCGAATCCACTGATGGACCGAACGGTGGTTGGAGTTGTGTTTCTCCCCAACAGCGTAAGCTAACGGGGTCTTCAGCCCAGAATAGCTCGGGTGTGCACTGGTGCGGGCACCTGGTCAGGTTCAACGAGGTTCCGGAGAAGGTTCCGAAGGTTCCCGAGAAGGTCTGGGATTTGGTGCAGAGACAGGTCAGGTTTGTAGTTGTAGCTGTAGTTAGTGTAATGTAGTGTAGCGTAGCAGTGTAATGTAGTGACTATGTAGTGTAAGTAGTGTAGTTGTAGTTGTAGTTGTAGTGTAATTTGTGTAGCGTAGTGTTGTTTAATGTAGTGTAGTTGTAGTTGTCGTTGTAATTGTCGTCTAGTGTCGTGTGGTGTAGTGTAATGAAGCGCAGTTGTAGTTGTAGCGGTAGCTGTAGTAGTAATAGTAGTTGTAGATATATTTCAGTTGTAGTGTAATTAGTGGAGTGTATTGCAATTACTGTAGAGTAGTGTATATAGTGTATTGTAGCGTAGTCAATTTGAATTTGTATTTGTAGTGGTAGTGTAATGTAGTTGCAGTCGCAGTTGTAGTTGTAGTTGCCTATCTATCTATCAGCAATTCTGCGAGACGTCCTCATTTTTGACCTTGACAACGTCCAAAAAAACGAAGGAATTCTGCAGGACTTCTTCAATTTTCGAAGTTGATAAGAGCAAAAACGAAGCAATTCTGCGAGACTTCCTGCCAAAAAGGACAGTGAGTGCGGAGCTGACGGCCTCGTACCAATGCGTTTTTGCAAAGAAACATGGCACCATGCATGTGGCAGCCAAGTAACTTGTAAAGCTAGCTACCAAGTGCCTAGACCTATACTCCGCAGCCCCAGTGGTACAAAATAAGAGACAGCGTTCACCGCTTTTGCATGGTAGCGGAGCTGGTTCCTGGCCGTCC
>Ga0126342_10018719_pt1 | contig 11840 bp, 7 predicted proteins | sample Cyp1metagenome_FD_92528 | JGI IMG/M metagenome (GOLD analysis project Ga0126342, IMG submission 92528) | Coral microbial communities from Lord Howe Island, Old Settlement Bay, Australia - Cyphastrea 1 metagenome | ecosystem: Host-associated > Invertebrates > Cnidaria > Coral ... | reverse complement strand
TGTCATCTATTCCTAGCGAAGGGCCTTTGAATAGCAATATTTACGTTTTGAATGGTTGAATCACTGCCACCTCAGCCCCTGGAGGTGGCAAAGTTCGGTCGGTAACGGCAAAGTTTACACTAAGCCTTAGGTCTATTCTTTGCCCATACCTTGACTCCCAGGGTATATATATATATGCATATAAACATCTACTTCTAAGTGGAACTGCACTCCCAAGAAGTTGTGAATCGTAGCCTCCCAACATCACCAGCACGGTGATCCTGTACATGAATCGCCCCGCTGTGTCCGCATGAAGATGGGTGTGGATCGGCCGTGGCCGAAAAAAAACAAAACAACCAGTGAAGGGCTGGGCAAATGGGGGTTGTTTGGGGTGGTGGGCCATTTCTCACCACTTTGGGCCACTGTGTTCTGGGATTGTCACTAAAGCTTTCATGATGTGTAACGTTCCGGGACTCAGCACACACTTATCAGTTTATACTTGGCGGTGCTTAATTATCACAATCCACCATATGCAAACCTGGTTGGTGGTTTCACATATTTTTTATCTTAAAATTTCCATAATATATGGGAATAATCATCCCAACTGACTTTCATATTTTTCAAGATGGTTAAAACCACCAACCAGTACTGGCTCATCCCACTTAGTTTGCGTGAGTTCGACATTACATTCCCAGTTGTAAGTGGATGAACCCTAGTAATCCCACCAACGTAACCAGGGATCAATGGGAATTCCAGGATCCTAAAATGGAGGTACATTAACGTACCATATGTTTGGCCATATTTTGGGGGTATATCCCCTTACATAGGCCTGAAAAATAGGCCAAACATATATGGAATCGGTACCTCCAATCAATCGGTTCCTAAAATGGCCATTGATTATATACCAATGATTGACCATCATTAACCATTATTAACCATATATAAGGCCTATGTAAGGCCAGTGATCAATCGGTTCCTGTTGCATGGCCATTGAAGGGATGAAGTTGGCTACTTTTTATTATTCTTTTTGGATGAGCCACCAAGTAATCAGCTTGAAATCACCTTGAATTTTGTGGTGAGCCAAAACTGGCCATGAGATGTTTCATGGGGGTTTACCCGGCCTGGTAAACTGTTACATAACTATGGAAAGATCCACCATTTTGTAGCTGGAAAAAACAACTATTTCGACTGGGCCATGGCTTCAATAGCTATGTTTGACATAACCAGGCCGGGTATCTGAACAAAAAGGCAATCCTGGACCCCAAAACGGCCATCATACAGTTATGGCCATTTACCAGTTATAACTACTTATATAACCCCATTTATAGAATGTATCATCCCAGTTATAACCAGTTATTTACCTAATTTTTATGGTCATCACTTTTAGGGAACTCAGTCCTCAACACATCCCCTGCTGGAACTGGAACGATCATTTTCCGAGGGCTTTGTAAAACCCCCAGGATGTCATGGCCATGGAAAATTCCACATCGTTTTGTAAAAGCCCCCAGGATTAACCATCGGATTTTGCGACGAGTTTCCTTTTGCAAGAGGTGATCTGTGAAGCTACCCTCTGGTTTTGTCAAAATAGCTATTGAAGCCATGGTCCAGTCGAAATAGTTGATTTACCCAGCTACAAAATGCTGGATCTTTCCAGTTCGTTATGTAACAGTTTACCAGATGGTAATCTCAATGGATTGGTTTCAGGGGAAATGGCTAGGAAACCCCCTCCGAAGTATTTAATGAGAAAATCCATGGTTTCCGGTGCCATTGATTGTCCCAAGAAATCCATCGATCATCCGCATGAAGCCATTTTTTGAGCTCTGAGTTCCCATGGGAAATGACCACAGCTAGCGATGTTTGATGACCAGCCAGGGTACTGGATAATCCGTTTTAGATTAACTGAGTGATTGGTACCCCAGCAATCTGGATTGACTTCATGTCCTCTATTTTTGGAATTGGATGGGTTGAAACTTGCATCCGTGTAGCATTTTCTTTGACTGAGGCAAGCCAGTTTCAGTCCAGATTTCTGTCTCAAAATGCGGTATACTCAAAACCCATTGATTAATCATCAGTGGGGAATTGACACAGTTGCAGACAAATTTAATCAAATTCATATCCTGATTGATTGGTATTATATTGGCATTACAACCTGTATTGGAGATACACTTCCATTTCTATTTCCTTCAGATGGAGGCAATCCCATATTGGCTGTGTCCCATCAAATTACCCTTGCGATACAATGACATGTAATCCAATTATGAATTGAGTGCATTTCCAGTAGATTTATTGCTGGGTATTATACTAGTCTCCCATTTTTGCATATATTGTAATCCCATCAGAATCTGTTTTTGTTCCCACAATCCCAGTTATATCCGATTCTATCCCATTATATCATATCCCATCATATTGTATCTCATCAACATCCGTTTTGTTGGTGTTCAAATCAGCAAAACATCCTTTGAGTCCATGGTTAAAAGGCATATTACATTATATCCCTTTGATGGTTAGTTTATGTTCGTTTAAAATCAATGAATTTCTTATTTGTTGATAATAAAGGATATAAACCAACTAAAGTGTTTACTACTAATCTGTTGATTTGTACCTGTTGATGGATATATAATAAATTATTATGGTGTTAGTTTAAAATCCCATTATATCCATGAAATATATCCTTTATTATCCTACTGCATTTGTCCCATCATATCCCATTGCTACTTACTATTCCGAAAATAAAACCATTACTCAGCTAATTCTATTATGAATATCCTTGCAATCCAATTTAACAGACCTAGATTTAGATAATGCATATTAGTGATATTAGATCACTTGCATTTCTATTTTATATAAATGTACATAAATGTACCAATATGGTGATCTTACACTCCCATTTCGATGTTGCCATGGCTTTAGCCAGGTGTAGTGCACGATCACCCCACGGATCTGAGCGCCTTTCTCATCGAGCACAAGGTGGGGCCCCCAGTCGAGCGATAGCGTTCAGTTGCCGCAAATAAGTGGCTGAATTCTATGGTTTATAGTTGATATAATTATATAATATTATAGTAATAATAAGGGGGTTATAAACCAACAAACAAAATGTAACTGGGGGGCAGCATCCTGTAGGTGATTAATGGGACAGTCTTAGGAGATTAGTGCGATACCAATGGGAAACATAGGGCCATTAATTTCATAGGGATAATAGTGGGATACTAGTGGGAAAAAAATGATGATCAAAGCCCCTCCAAAACTTTTGATTTGCTGAAGTTACCCATGGTCTTATGGTTTTGTATGCTGGAAATCGGGATAGGAGAACAACCGCTAATTAGGCTGTTTAATTGAGGTGGCACCATTGAAGTAGAACGCCATATCACTATTGTTTGGGAGTCCCCCAGGCAAATCAACTGATTTGCTCAAGACATGTTTTTATGCTTCTATTGGTAAATCCACTATTTTGGGGAATCTATAGAATATAAGTATTCTTTATGTGTTCGGGTGGGTACTTAAGCGAATCCAAGTTTATATATATATAGATGTTTATCGTAACCCCCCAAAAAAGATAGAAATGTTGGTAATAGTAGGGGTTCTTTTAGTCAATAGAATTCTAAGTATATAGTGATGTTCATAGCGAGAAATAACTAGTACGGGGATATAATGGGATATAGGATCTGATGGATTCCCAGCAACCCCGAAAACAATGTTAATGTTGACAACTAGTAATATACCAGAATTATAGCTAGCAATACAACTTGACTAATAATGTTGATAAGAATATGTTAGTTTACCCTCTGGTAAACTAACATAGCTATTGAAAATGGTGATTTATAATGGATTTACCCATTAAAAATAGTGATTTTCCATAACTATGTTAGTTTACCAGAGGGTACTAGCTACCCATACCCATGCAATAATAGGGATTTCACCATCAAACATACGGACCAAGAACTGCTCAAACCAGTTGTGTCCAACGCTGGGGATGATAAACTGTTGATTCCGACCAGCCGGGCCGAAAACGGGTCACCTCTTTATTTGGGAACAAGCAAAATCCCAACTAACCCAATTACCCAATAAAATAGTAAATGTGTTAGGGAATTATCAATTATTATATGATTCACCATCCTTTATTTAGCCACTTTCAAGGTGTTTGGTGTCTTGTTTTCGCCGGTGCCTAGGTTGTCCACTGAACTAACCCAGTGACACTTGTTGTTCATCGTGATTCATACTCCATCGTTTTTTCATCTTCAGGCGTTCAAAAAAAAACACATACATTGTTTGGGTGTTTTCAGTAAAGGCACAAAGGACCCTTCCCATATTTCTTGATTATCCCATATTCTCCCCCATGGTACCCTCTGGTTATGTCAAAATAGCTATTGAACATGGCCATAGAAATAGTGAGTTTTCCCATGAAAAATGGTGGATCTTTCCATAGTTATGGAACAGTTTACCAGAGAGTATCTGGATTTTCTGTTGATGTTTTTGATGACCGCCCCATTTTTGTCCATGGTCAAGCGCCAAAAAAGTCTGGAATTCTCCTGAGTGACTTCGCACTCAGGTGGATGCTTCGCAGTTGGGATCTTTCATGGGTGAGGCCAGTCGTTACAAAAAAACACTGCATTATAATCAATGGAAATTCCAGGATTTTAAATTGGAGGTCATATTTTCTGGGGATATTCCCTTACATAGGCCTTATATATGGTAGGTACCTCCAATTTAGGATCCTGAAATGGCCATTGAATGACTGGGAGATGTTTGGGATATACCTCCAATTTGGGATATCCAATTTTGCAGCCCATTGATGGTTCATAAATGAAACCAATAGTGATCCCAATATCCGTAAATGTTGAATCCATGTGTGAAACAATGATAAATCCGTTGTGTTTTGGGTTAGTGAATTGTAGTGATTAAGTTGGCTTTGAACTTCATGTCGCGAGCATCAAACGCGGCATGGGGAACCATCGAACGCGATGTAAGCAGTGGTCAATCCCTCTGCAGAAACCATCATTTTTACAGATTATGACTGAACAACACGTCACACATTGATGGTTGGTTGATGATTATAGAGGGTATACCCAATACAGAGATTAGATTGATATCAATATCCATTATTATCCATTACCCATAGGATCCATGTATGCTATATATGGTAACATTTACCATCAATATACCCCAAATGTTACAATATATACCAGCACCATGGATCCGTCATGGGTTATGGGAATCCTAACTGAACATCTCAACAGTAAAGTAGAATGACAGAGGCGCGGGTTGTGTTCACATTGCTGAAATACTGAAACCAGCGACGCGCCGTATTAACGAGCAGATCCAAAACGAAAGGCTCCCAGAAATCGACAATCCAAGGTGAACTCCTACAGTTATGGCCATTTACCAGTTATAACTACTAACAAAACCCCATTTATAGAATGTATAATCCCAGTTATAACCAGTTATAACTAATAAATGGCCATAACTGTATACATATAATGGGGCCCCCGAATTCCGAAATCGCAAAGTTGAAGAATATAAACCGATAAATCTATGGATATTTATAGGGTTTATGGTACTTGATGATAACTTAGAGTGTATTCATGATGTCCTGGGGTTAATCAAACACAGGGGGCCTTAGATCTTACCCAGTAATTTGACACTATATGGAAAATGTCAAAAACCCATGTGGCAGATGATCATTCATGGTGGCTTTTCCATATCTACTCTCCGATCATCAAACATGGCTTGCTGGAAAATCCACCATTGAGTTCGATGATTTCCCTCTAACACATCCATTTATATGGGAATTCCAATTGCTGGAGTGTGGCAGAAATGACACATTGCATGGTGGGGAGCGGTTGGAGATTTGATCGGAAACTGATGGTAATCCCAGTATTATCCCTTGACAAAAGTCAATTTCATGGATTGAACAGCCTATATACTATGTAATAATATATTACTTAGAATTGTGTATATATAAAATAAACTGCACAAAATATTATGATATAGTTGGATTAGTCAAACATGTATGTAGATCCCAAACATTATACCCTACATCTCCAAACGCCCTGACAGTCGATTCGAAGAGAGAATGGAGCACTGGCGGCTTTGTCCTCACAACTCATGTTTGATGGTATAATCCCATTAGACACCTTAGAAACCATGGTTTTTTGTAGGGATTTTCCCACCATTTTTAGTTGGGACCATGCAATTGGGGTGTGGAAAATATTAGGATGATGAGATGACTCTCCATTTTTTTTTGGTTAAGCCACCATTCTGTCGCTTAAACCACCGTTTTTGTCGCTTAAACCACCGTTTTCGCTGCTCAAAACCTGTCTTGATGTTACCCTCTGGTAAACTAACATAACTATGGAAAATCATCATTGTTCATGGGAAATTTAGCTATAAATGGTGAATTTCCATAGTTATGTTAGTTTACCAAAGGGTATCGTCCCCCCGTCAGTGACCCGTCAGGACTTTTCGCTGGCGCAGACGCTGCGCTTGGCCTTCGTCCATACCATGGTGCGCCGTGTTTGGGCGACGTGTATGGGCGATGAAGTCGTTGCTTCTTTCGAAACCAATGTTAAGTGATGACTAATATACATATATATATATATATATATAAATACGTTTAATGGTCATATAAGTCATATATTAGTTATATTGCAAAGGATGTTAAATCTAAAATATAATGAATGTATAATGGATGTTTTAACTGATGATACATGTGTGACTAACCTAACTATAGTAATACTGTATATGGATCCCTCCGGTTAATGTGTTAAGCCATGGTCCATTGTCCATTGAGCTACATCCAAATAGAGAAAGGAGGATCTTCGCTATGTAATATATGTGATATATGTAAGATGTATCATATTACAATGATGGATTACCAGAGGATAACTAATTCATACTAATTCTATCTACAAACCCAAGAGTTCAGATGACCTATAGACTATTTTGGCCAAGAAACGGAGTTATAAGTTAGATTATGAGATGTTAGGTATCATATCAGATGTCAACAATTGTTAGCAGTTCTAATTATAGTTTTCTAACCTCCATAAGTTGGGATATAACCTCTCTAACTATGGTGAAACAATGTGAACCATTTCTCCACTTGTGACACGGCATCGTGTCGCAAAGTTCTGGGGCAGTGGTGCGGTGAAACAAAAACTATGGGCTTGTACCACAATATTTTTTTGGGGGGCTTGAGTTCCATATCCCGTCGTCCTATAGTCCTATACAGTAATGACCATTTATTCATTGTAACTGGTTATAACTGGGATTATACATTTTATAAATGGGGTTTTGTTAGTAGCTAAAACTGGTATTTCTGGCCATAACTGTAGGGATACCATTCGCAAGCGGGAAAAAATCCTGCAACCGGCACCTCCTTGGTTGTCATCCTTCACGTGGCAAGCTGGGAAATCCCCGTGGCCTCAATGAAGGTTTATACCCTCTGCATCGTAAACATACAAAAAACCCTGGAAAATCACCATTTTTTAATAGGAAAACCATGAGAAAACCATGGGAAAATGGTGATTTATATGGAAAGATCCACCATTTTGAATGGGAAGATCAACTATTTCTATGGGCCATGGCTTCCAGTTCGCTATTTGTATGGCTATTATATAGGCCGGGTAACTATTAACCATGAACCATAGATTATCCATCATATTAACCATGGATTAACCATTTGTAGATGGTTTACCCAGTCATAGACCATAGATCGTGGGAATTTGTGGCTGGAATTCATTGAATTCATCACCTGTAGCAATGATGACACCATGGCAATGTATCACAACTGGATGGGTGATTTCACCGATGTCACGGCTGGATTTTGTTCATGGATTTTGACATATGACCATGGTCGAATCCATGTTCGAGGACTATAATATTATAGGTGAAATCACCATATATTACAGCTGGCTGGTGGTTTGGAACATTTCTATTTTATGACTTTCCATAGATTGGGAATGTCATCATCCCAACTGACGAAGTCCATCATTTTTCAGAAGGGTTGGTTGAAACCACCAATCAGCCATAACCAATGATTAACCATCATTAACCACTATTAACCACTATTAACCATTATTAACCAGTTCCATGTTTTCTATCATCCCAGATTATGGTATTTACCCTCTGGTAAACATACGTACAAAAAGTTATTGAAAATGGCCCAGTCGAAATAGTTGATGAATCCCCATCAAAAATGGTGGATCTGTCCATATAAATCACCATTTTCCCATGGTTTTCTCATGGTTTTCCCATCAAAATGGTGGATCTTTCCATAGTTCTGTGGACCCATCAGTGACTAACTACGACCCATCACAGGACCTGGCCGGCACCGGCGTGGTGGGCGCCTTGCGGAAGGCGCTATGAAAAAAATCGTGACGTTAGTTTGAGAACTGAAACAAGAACTGGGGTTTATAATAGTTTTTTTCATGTAGAATACAATATATATATATATATATATACATATACATATGGGTATGGATCAATACCTATTAATACCATTTTTAGGGGGATGAACATCCATTTACCAGCTATTTTGATGTTCACCAGGGGTACAAGGTTTTGACACACTGCCATATGATAATGTGTCATATATCCAGAGTTACTATGGATTATAAACCAACCAAACATGACTCGCGGGCACCACCTTTGTGTGGTGAAGCCAGTGCCATGGTCACTATCCCCAAGAATTATATAGAGGTTTATGAATTTGGTTTTACCGCAGATAGTTATAATAATATATATATATATATATGTTATATAATATATATATATTATAACATATATATATATATATATATCTGTAATTAGCCTCTGGTAAACTGTTACAGTTTGCTACTGGTCGATGGTCATACCACCATTACCCTCTGGTAAACTAACAGTTCGCTATGGAACATGGCCATTTATAGTGGATTTAACAATAAAAAATGGTGATTTTCCATAGTTATGTTAGTTTACCAGAGGGTAGTTGAACAGTTCTGTTTGGAGATGATTTATGGGTTTATTGTGTAGGTTCTCAGATTTACTGTGATTAATGTTATGTGATTTGGTTTGGACATGATTTATGGCAATTACAATGGAATCGGCAAATTCCAATGGTTTTACATGTTTGTTTGCTCATGATGTTGGTATTGGTATCACATGGCTTTATGACAATATAATTATCGTTACTTTTTGAAATCCATGGGAATGGGGTGTATAATTGTACAATCTGAATATGGTTGGTTCGTTTTACTGGTAAATATAGCCACCTATATTTGATATACCTTCATATGGATTAAGTAAGTATAATTCCGTGTATATCACCAGAAATGGTTGATATTAATGATATCCCTAGTTCCATGGTTGCAATCCGACACCCCATGAAAACCCAGAAGATCCCATTAAATATACCCTCTGGCAATTTAATATAGCTTTTGAAAATTGCCATTTATAGTGGATTTACCCATTGAAAACGGTGATTTTCCATCTTATCTATCTTAGTTTACCAGAGGGTAATTAACTGATACATAAACATTCTAGAACCACTTTCACGTTAAAATCCAACAGCCACATGTCCATAGTTTATCCCATGACATCAATGGCAAAACAGATTTTCATCACCACAAAATCACCATATGCTTTGGGTAAAGACGACCTGCTCTAGGTCTTTAGCTACATGCGACCTCCTCGCGAGCTCCATAAGATCGTCCAAAACTCAGGGAGTCGCTGAGTCGATGATGTGAATTTTCCCAATGGAACATCCATTGGAAATGGGAATCTATAGGGGATATGTTTTTTTTAATGGGGAATCTATAGGGGAATCTATAGGGGAATCTTTAGGGGAATCTTTAGGGAATTTGATTGGAATATGTAATCTATACAGATTGTTTTATTGGGGGGTGAATCTTAAGCTCCAAGAGAAATTTGGGAGACTGGCTGTGTAACGAGACTAAAACCATAAATAATCATGGTACATAATACAGGGACTAAATAAGGATACCAGTGCGAATGGGATGCTATAGAATGTAATGGTTGCTATACCCCTGTTGGTTGACGAGTAATAGGGATTGTTTAGCCATCAAAATATTGGGATACTAGTTAGTATAGTGGATAGATGATGGTTGATTATTTGTTGGGTGATTATATATATACATAGTGGAGATAGACAAGAATACATGATTTTGCTTGGCAACATTTTGTCAATGGCCATTTCAGGAACCGATTGATTGGAGGTACCTACCATATATAAGGCATTTTTTTAAGGCCTATCTAAGGGAATATACCCCCAAAACATGGCCAAACATATGGTACAGTACCTCCATTTTAGGATCCTGGAGATCTCCCATTGATAGATGATGGTTGATTATTTGTTGGGGATTTAACCAGCATTTGGAGGTTTTTGAGACGTTATTTCACCATCAAATCTGAATGATGATTTCGTTGGTAAATGATGGTTGATGGTTGCGAATGGGGTGGTTTTATTATCCAATTTTTGTTGGAGGCTATCACATTCCATGAACTGGAAAATCCGCTGTTACCCACTGGTAAACTTTTACAGTTTGCTATGGAAAGTCGCCATGTTTTATGGGTAAATCCATTATTTCTATGGCCATTTTCAATAGCAAACTGTTGACATAACCAGGTTGGGTAACCACCCAGTGTAGGGCAGTGACCGACATATTTCTCGATAGGACGAGCCATTGTTCGGAATAGTTCATGGTTTTTGTTAGTGATAGCAGAAAGCAATCAGTATGATGTAACTGTTGCTCTTCTCTGCCCCTACGGTACATTTCAGAGGCAATGCAGAATATGAGCCATTGACAGAGGATCGATGCTATTTTCTATTGCTTCAAACCACTTCTCTACCATGTGGTTGCAATGCTCAAGGACCACTTCGCCAGCTGTCACATACTTTCCCATCATGGCAGTTTGAATCTGTGTGCGGCATCTGGTTGTGTCGAACTATCCCACACGCAGACCTACTACATAAACATGTCCAAAGACAATGCGAAGAACGAATCGGAGCATCATTAGAAATCGGAGAGGCCCGTGCCTACGCATGCCAACAACGACATCAAGATCTCATGCTGCGGATCATTGACAAGTAGATCCAACATTTGCCTCGCGCTTTGGATTGCCAGAACTCATACTTCGATGATGCATCATCTCAGAGGTCCACAGGGTTTTAGGTACCTACATTGCTGCGATATATATCATGCAGGACTAGCAAGTACTTTAATTGCGCTATGCGAAAAAAACGATGGGCGAAATATGCATTGGATGTCACAACAGGTTATACCATTTGGTTATGACTAACAGTTAGCCGTGGAAAGATCCACCATTTTTAATAGGTAAACCATCTGTAAATGAGCCATCTATACCATGGCTATGTTAGTCATAACCAGAGGGTATGTTGTGAGAATATACTGGATAAAAGAGTGATAATTTGGTAATATATCAACAAGTCAGCAACAGTCCAAAAAAGACCAAACTCCAACCATTGAGATGTTGTTTTCTTCAATGGCTATGTTCCAAGAGTTATTTGATAGGATTTCGTGAGTTCTCAATCATGATTTTCAGTTCTAGGGTCCTTGGCGTGGTTATTCAATGGGGACTAAGATGATATCGCTGAGACGATGTGACTTGAATGGATTTTATTAGGTAACCAACAGATAGTGTGTGAAGAATGGGGTTTATTGGTTAAATGGATATTGCTGGGATATTAATCAATATTCCATATAGATTAATACCCCAGCAATGGGTACCAGTAGTACCGCGCAAGGCGGTGGCGGAAGTTTCAAAAATAGGAAACCTATAGGAGAGATTGGTTGTTGTGAATCACGGATGGCAGAGCGAATCCACTGATGGACCGAAAGGTGGTTGGA
>Ga0126342_10018718_pt1 | contig 11840 bp, 11 predicted proteins | sample Cyp1metagenome_FD_92528 | JGI IMG/M metagenome (GOLD analysis project Ga0126342, IMG submission 92528) | Coral microbial communities from Lord Howe Island, Old Settlement Bay, Australia - Cyphastrea 1 metagenome | ecosystem: Host-associated > Invertebrates > Cnidaria > Coral ... | reverse complement strand
GTTTCACTGCAATTCCTGTTTTGACCAAGCCAGTGAAGGCTCAAGGCCTATTGATCCCAAAGAGCGGCAGCAGGCCACAACATCCAAGAATGTACCTGGCAAATGGAAATGGGACATGGGAAACTCACATATATATATATATATATCTAATATGCTATGAGTCAAAACCTTAGTACCCTAGGCACCCTAAAAGAGCCATCGTTCATGATGCTTACCCCAGTCATATGATTGACCCCCCGGCCAGGTGACCTTGGCCCAGGCCATGGAAGCTGCAGTGGACCGTTTCCCTGAGGCGATACGAAACAGAAACCGCTGGAGATTTCGATGGATCAACGAAAATTGTGGTTTAATGGGAAAATTATGGGTTTAATACATTTTAATACCATGGTTGGTATAACAGGGATATACTTAGGGGATCTTTTTTGTTCTAATTTTTGAGATACTGCTGTATCTTGGATGCGTAGACGGAAATGAGGTTTGATAGCTTTGGGGAAAGCCAATGTCAGATTAGCTGGATTGATATTTCATTTTCGGCGGCTGGGATTGCCAGTTGGACTTCTGTAGGAAGTTTCTTTTTAACTGGAGAACATTGGAGAAACCAATATTTCTGTCACGGATGCAGTTGGTTTTTCAGACGTTGTTTTTGCAAACTGGAGCTAAACCAGGGAAGCGGCACCAGAAGATTTTGGAACGGTTTCAACAAGTTTCATGCCGGCCTAGCACTTTGCTTCTTTGCCAAAGATCAGAGTTCTGACTTCGGTGGAGAATTTTCGGCACTGTTGAGCCGCTGAATTTTCCATCACACCTTCGAATGATTGCAGAGAATAGAGATGGACCTGGTACTCCATTTGTTCGCAGTGGTACCATGTGGTTATTTAACATAGCCATGGAAAATGGCCCACTTATAAATGGGGTACCTATTAATAGCATGGTGATTTTCCATGGCTATGTTAGTCATAACCAGATGGTATTTTTGGTTTTTCGAAACCTGGTTGATAAGTCCGTAAGATCTTTGCCCTCAGGACGATCCAGACAAGGAGGCTGAGCAGGTCGAGGCCAAGAATCCGAGATGTTTTGGGAGAGCTTATGGTGATGGTGATCCATCCAAAAACCAGGAAGTTTTTAAAATCACCATCTCCCAAGATTAGGGATTTTCGCAAGAACAACATGGATTTCATTGGATTTGATGAAGAGCAATCTGTGTTACGAAGAACAACATGGATTTTATCAAGAGCACAATGGATTTTATCACCAACAAGATAGATCAAGATAGGTCTTAGCCTGAGACCATCCCTTTCTTCAGCTCGCATTTGACCCATTTTTCTCCGAATGTGCGGGGTAGTTCGATGGCAGTTCGAGCATAGAATTCAAGATCACACCTTCAGGATTTGTTGGCAGAATCTATTTGCTGTCCAGAATCATAGAATCTGTCGATCTACCACAAGGTGAGTGAGTTGTTGGTGAAAATTGCTTAGTCATTTTTTTTGGGCGGGATTGGACATGTGAGTAAGCGACATTAAGCGACAAAATTATTGGAAGACCCAAGTCGTAGGGAGTGGATAGGAGAGCAGCCATTTTATCCATGTCCTTTTCGAGTAGAAGGTGATTTTGTCCGCCACTGGCTATGTCCTCCACGGCTTGACAACCAGCATGGCCTGGCTGAATTGGTAGATGTTGGTGTTGCACATTCAGTCACCTGCAACCCTCGTGGTTCTTCTTGGTGACCACTCCATGGTTGTTGGTTTGTTTTTGTTCGTCAAATCATGTCAAATCCCAATTTTCGCCAGTGAAACTGAACACATTCTGAACATATTCTGTTGCTTGTGTATCCATTTGTCCGTGATTGTTGACTAAGCCTCCATGCTAGGGTTTCGTAGTCAAATCCCGATGCCTGCTGGTTGAATCGCTCATCCTCTTGGTTTTTGATGCTCGTTTTCCCCCCTGACGTACAGGTGCTGGTGCACAACCTGCTGGCCTTGGCTTATGTCAGTGGACCGGAGGAGACATGGCACATTTGTCTCTCTCTGCCTCTCTCTGCCTCTCTCTGCCTCTCTCTGCCTCTCTCTGCCTCTCTCTGCCTCTCTCTCTCTCTCTCTATTCTATTCAATGACTATGTACGGGTAACTACGTATACATTTAGACAGATCAAGATCACACCAACTTGCACAGGCCATAGCATGCTGTTTTAACATCCAGACTGCTTTGACATATTTCTGGATCGTCATGGATCCCCGGCTCAAGAGGAGATCCTGGTGAGCTGTCTGCAACGATGGGGTCCTGACCTCAGCTGGCACTTCATCAAAGTTCTGTGGGTTTGTGGAGGAGTTCACTTCTGAGTTTTCAGAGTAATTTCTAAACAAAATCAGAGGTCTACGCCATGTTTGCGTTGGAAGGACTTTGTTAGTTGAGCCAGGAGCAAAGACCTTCCTGGTTCGTGCCTGTGCAGATACGGTCAGATGCTGAGCAAGGTTGGAAGGTTGTGCTCAAAGTTGGCCAGCATGGTGTTGAAAGTTGTTTGTAGCTGATGAAAGATGCCAGTTACTTGTATCATAATGCATCCCCTGTAAAAAGGTTGCTGAATTGGTGCGACGAAATGCACCCATGAATGAGGCTCCGGGGGGTGGAGGCAGACCATGCGGCTATCGAAAAGTTGCATGGCCTGGGTCAAAATGTAAGACCCGGGGATTCGCATAAAAAATGCTCATTTTTGGTCTTGACCATGCCATTTTTTGTTAGCAATCAATTTTGACCCATGCCCTGGAGTTTGGGAGGAGAATCCTGATCCAATTTTCGGAAATCGCTGATACCACCAGCCAGTCTTTCTTGTTAAGCTTGGAACTGGGGATCTTTTAAGAAAATGCTGGATCTTTCTGACCTCTACCAAATGGGTGTATCTGAGAATGGGGTACTCACAAATTTTATGGTTTATTTCTGGTTTATCATCAGTTTCCCTGTGAACATGGCAATTTGGGGGCACACCCAATTTTCAGACAGACCCAGATTTCAAGTTTCTCTTAGGCCTTTTGGATCCTTTTGGTATTTAGCAATGTCTTCATTTTCGACCCGTCCAACACATGTCCCAAATCTTTATCACTTCTCCCAGCAGGACTACCGTACACTTCTGTGTAGACTTGTCTCGCTGGTGGTTCCAAGAAATTCCAACTGTTGATTTTCCATGTGCAACTGGGATCATGATCCCCTAACTGGCTAGGATTTTTTGGATATATATACCCTCTGGTAAACTAACATAGCTATGGAAAATCACCAGTTTTAATGGGAAAATCCACTGTAAATGGCCATTTTCAATAGCTATGTTAAATTACCAGAGGGTAATTATATATATATATAATATGATTAAATATCCACATATTTGGGATGACTGGCTCAACCATGATGGGTTTAAGCTAACTTTCTCCCAGGTCACCCACCCATGGCATCCCATGGCCTCAGGAGTTGCTCCGTGGCCGAGTGCATGCTGAACTAACAAAAGTCGCACAGGTGGAGCTTGTAGTATGTGGAGAGCCCCTTTTTTTATGGCTGTAACAGTGGTTTAATGGGTTTTTTCATGATGTTTCATGGGATCATAATGGTTAATACAATGGTTTCTTGGGATTTAATGTGATAAACCCAATATGAATGGGGGATGGGATTACACATAGTATTGGTCGATTCTTTTTAAGGATGGTAACTGGTGGTTTTTGGGGACTATCAAAATGGAGATTTAGCCAGCAATTCTTGGATGGGGCAAAAAACCCATGTGGGATAAACCAAAAAACTCCAATGGGAACAGCTGTTTGTAGCCATGATATGCCATGATTTCTTCAGTCATAGCCACCCCAGGAAGGGACTCGCGACCACTTGCAATTGACACCGGCCTGGGAAGCTCAATATACATCTCTCAACGATCTGTCACAACTTTCACGAACAACTCTGCACAGTTCTAAATGTTAACGTGTTTTGGGGTAAACCCTTTTGAACCATTCCCATATCACCATCGATGTCCCCCCTACCAATTGATTTAGAACTAGGCTACCTTACGTTGAGGTATAGCCCATTTTTATAAAAACCCAAATATGCAATGGTCAAAACTTTGGCAGATTGTCCATATTTGGGGTTTGGGTCATCAATCCATTTTCACAGGGATTCACATGCCCATGATGTTTGGATTCCCAGTATGGGATGGATGACTATAACCCATGTAAAACCGCCATGTAACTTGACCCAATTATGACCCCCCATTGCTGACGCTCTAGGTCCACAAAGAGGATGTGCAAATCCAGTCCTGCCGGGCACTGAGGTCACTGAGGTCACAAAAAGGTTTTTTGCGGGTGATGCTGGCGGCCGAAAGCCAAAACCATGACATACCCTCTGGTTATGTCAAAATAGCTATTGAAAATGGCCATTAATAGTGGATTTTCCCATGAAAAATGGTGATTTTCCATAGCTATGTTAGTTTACCAGAGGGCAGACCCCCCAAAAAACTGCCAGATACCCCGTATAAGCGAGGTTTGGAGCTGGCGGTGGGCTTTATCTCACAGCCGAAGCGCCTGAACCACCAGCTGCAAAATCAAGTGCCGCCTTGCTTTGTGCAGAGCTGCTGAAGAAATAACTCGCAGCGGTTTACGTGGCTGGGATATGCTGGGATCAGGATTTAAGATGATTTAAGCACATTTTCACGAATCAATAAACATCAAAACAAGCCAAAAACATGTTTTCGCCATAGTTATTGGAGGGAACACCATTATTTAATGAATACAACATGTGATTATCATATATTATCATTTCACCATGGATTTTCAAGCAAAGACACAATACGTATATGATGGTGCATTGCCCAGGTATCAGTTTACAGGGGCGACATGTTAAGCCGTCGAAAGTGATTCATAATTTTATGTCATTGATTTGACCAGCAACAAACATGGGTAATTAGGCTTATCCAGCAACAAACAGGATGAACCATATGAAACTATCACCAAGCTGAGCATTTGCTAGCGACCGGCCGACCAATCATGAATCGCACGGCATGACTGGCCGAATACTGCCTTTGATTGCGCGCGTGCACAGTGAATCTCCGCTCTCTGGGCGTCGCGAATTTCTTTATGACGTGGCCACAGCGCCATCAGATGGCTGTGTCCAAGAGGGCACCCCCAAAATCGACGGCTGTTGGTGGTCCAGAAGAACAACTTGTGATTTACTGCTGAAAAACAGTGGATCTCAGCAAACGGAACGATTCAACTCACAAAAAGAGTGATTATAGTGATACATCTAAGAAGCATGGGAGTTTCACCAGCAAAAATGGGTGACTTCCGAAACCACCGATTGATTCGCCCCGAAAAGTTGAACATAGCCACCTGACCCAGCGGATCAACGCCCAAAAAAGCCACCTGGCTGTGCCAAAATGAGGCCAGGAAGGCAAGCAGAAGCGATGTGAAAAAGGTGGAGGTCAGTTGGGGACATCATTAGGGGCTTCAAGAGATTTAAGAAGTTTCAGCAGGATTTAAAAACAGTGAAGTGACTTTGCCGGGGGGGTCGCAGGTATGCATGTATCCAAATCTGCAAGCAATTTCAATTTCAGGTTTTAAAGATTGTAAAGTCGAATCCACTTGTCTTTCCGCAGGTTCTTGACGGCTCTTATGTCAGCAGTGACTCGGTGATTTGACAACCCTGTGCCGACTGAACAAGATGATGCCAAATCACTTTGGATGTCCTTGAATACATCCGCTTTGAGATTGAACGATTGAACATATCCAGATGGTTGGTCAAATTGTCAATTGGTGCTGAAGCAGGGGAAGACCATCAACAAATGGAATACCAACCGACAAGAATGGTCTCTTAACCAGCATGAATTGCAATTTCACATAATGAAACCAGATCAAGAAACCGTTTTTCATTTTGATTTCCATTATTCATGACAAATCATCCTTTTAATTTATCAGTTCAGAACCCACTCTGATGTTTGATTTCGCGGCACCATTTGAATAGCAGATTATGAGTATTTGGGGGAACCCCTCTAATTCATCAACCAAGGTTTATTGAGCCAGGGTTGACATTCTCAAATTTCTGGACCCACCAAGCATGACTAGCATCCACTGGCCCATGATTTATGAATATTTCTATGATATGGATGTGTAAATACCAGTGGAATATTCATGGATATTGGTGAATATCCATGATTTATTGAATATTTATGATCAAAAATATCTATGTGGAGAATTGATCATAAATATTCAATAAATATATTGAATATTCAATAAAAATATCTCCATTGATATTTACTGAATATTTATGATCAATTCTCCACATGTTGCACCTTTCCTGATGGGCTGCGCCGGGTCCCGTGCCGTGACTCCCTCTTTGGGCGGAAACGGACACGCTGCGGAAGTCTCGGACGCAGACGCGGCGCCGGCAAAGGCTCGATCAGCTACAAAGTGGTGACGTAGTAAACTAAGTTGGTTTATATGATGATGGTGATATATCAGTTTAATATATATATATATATATATATATATGATGGTGGTAGACCCCAAACTATATCTAGTTTGACTTTTAGTTTAATGATGATATATGATGACATATCAGTATCTAGTCTAGTTAAATGGGTCTGTAAACGGATGTAAATGGTCTATACATTCGTTTCTAAGACAGGATGCAAACTATGAATTACTAGCTCTGGGACCATCAGTTTCCATGTGAGTCCAGCTCGTGGACCTTATATCAATTTCCATAGCATCCCAAAGATCTTTGATTAACCCCCCCAAAAAAGATCCGCATGGGATTCTCCCAAAGGTCTTTGAATCACCCCCCAAAAAAAATCCTAATGGATCATCCCATACCATGGATCATCATGGATCATCTGTGTATATCTATATAATATCTCTATATCTCTGTATCTCTATATATCTTTACATATGTATATATATATATATCTATCTATCTATCTATCTATATATCTACAGATATAGATATAGATATAGATCATCCAACAAAAACTCCATGGATCATCCCCGAATCGTTGATGTTTTCGCCCAGACCGTTGATCCCCCTCGGTGCCTGGCCACGGTGGGACTTGACGACCAGCTACGCTGGGCTTCGGCCCCGCCGTGGCCGTACGGCGAGTCGGGGCAATGCCATGCGCCGGTGGTGGTGTTGGATGTGGGCAAAGGGATGAAAGGTGCCAGAAATGGGAAACCTCAGGAAAGCTCCCAAACTGGCCATTGTAATATCATTGTAATTATTTCCCAAAGATTTCTGTGCTGAATTTCAACATTCAAAGGTTTGGGGATGATGCTTCATTTTGTCCATTCACGAGAATAAACTAAATGTTGGTAAACATACCATGGATGGAGCATATGATGGGAAAGTGATGCTGTAAAAAAGTATGGGAAACCGTGGAGTCTGTGAGTTGTTGAAGGATGTTGCATACGATACTCGGACTCGCGATCACTATGGAACGACCTCGTCTGAGTCCTGGGATGATCTAAAGAAGACAAGTTGGTGACCTCAACCGCCTCCCAGAATCCTTGCCCTGACCTGGTAGGCATCAAGTCCAGTTTCTTCAAGATCTTCCCCCGCGGGAAGTTCATGACAGTGGCCGACTTCTGTGACGATGCCCTGCTAGGGAAGTGCGTCGTACTCATCCATGGGGGCGGCGAGCATAAGAACTACATTGGGGACAGCGAGAAAGAGAAGCTGGCAGAACACTTGCGAAGAGGCAGGGATGCCTCGAACTCGATGGGGATCTTGTTTTTTTGAGGGTGAATCCTCCATTCAATGGGTCAAGACCTACTCCAAACAACAGGGGGTGTGGCGCTTCTCGTGGTGCATACAGATTTGCCGTAAGAATTCGGCCGTATTTTTGGGAGTAACCCCTGTGTGTGGAAGTTGGGCAAATTACCCAGACCCAACGGAAGACTTGATTCATTTGGTACAGCAAATCTTTAGGCAATGCAAGGGGTACCTGTTGAAAGTAGCACCCATGTTTCGGATCACAGAGTACGAGTATGGCTAATGCAGAACATTGGCCGGGAATTTCAGCATGCGAACGATCCACCATCATCCACCAAAACCAGAAAGTCCTGGTAGACATTGCGTAGAGATCCCCACCCTGGAATATTTGTTGGGGGGGGGTAAGGCAAGAAATTTCTGAGAAATATTTCGCCTGACCACGTGAAATATCCCCCCCACGTGTTTTTTGGGTTTCAAAAAGAGGTGGGGGGGTCCTCCGGATGCCAGACTTGAGCCTAGCTATGTCAATTGGATACACATAGATCAAAAAGCAAACCGCGCATGACCTCTGCGAACTCCCGCCCCTGGTCTTTGAAGATACTCAGAAACGGAATCCTACTGCTGCAATGGAATTTCTGGGGGGGTGGCTTCTAGAGCTGTAAAATACCATGGTTTTGCACCTCCCCCCCTCAAACATTTTATAAGCAAAGCTTGGGGAGAGAAAAACACATGAAAATGCGCGCTTCAGCCGGTTTGCACGTACCTGACCACATCCACAGGTGCCCGTTGATGCATAACTGACAGCACTAAGATTTTCCATTGCCTTATTCTACCGTATACAAATAAGAAATTTCTAGCTGAAATATTTCTATGTGTGGGGGGTAACCCGGTAACCCGCCCAAATTTGAAGTATTTCAGTGCTTACCCCCCACCCTCCCCCCTCCCCCCTTAAAGGATGCGTAGATTGTATAGCCAATCCTTTTGCCTTTGTTATTCTCAAGCAACAGTGGGCTGACCCCCACGCCACCAAGGTTCAAAGTGTTTGCTTTCCTTCCTCACCCAGACTTTATCAGATCCAAGCTTTGCCCCGAGCACACTGGCTAGCTGGACACTGATGACCCTGCAAAACATTCCAACCCTGAACTTTTGTGCAGATCGAGTTTTCCACTCAAAAAATCTGGTTTGTGGTTTGAACATTTACCTGGGGTCATGATCCCTAATTGGCTCATAGTTTTGAGATGGGTAGCTCAACCACCAAACCAAGGTCGTCTCAGTTCAAAACCAAACCATTTTTTTTTTTGTAAGTGAGGTGGCGCCATCATGACCATCTCGGCTGGTGGCACTTTTTGTGGCTGCAACAAGGGATGCTTGGTCTGGAGTTCTTATATGCAGCTGGCTTACAGGATCACTGGTTAGTTCTGGTGGGGTTGGGTGGCCCTGGAGTCACAAGAGAAAACGCATACTGTACATATTTGAATCAGTAAAATCCTTTGGGAAAATCCACAGGACCCGCACATACAAGTGGGGGTTGCGGTTTCCTGCAAATTTCCCCTTCAACCCGATCTTGGATCCTTCTACTGAGCTCAACCGGCAGATCCAAATCTGGGATCCTTTTGCCGATCAGCAACCATGGAACTGTGGAGCTTGTATCATTAAGATAGAACTTGGCATCAAAAAACGCCAGGAAGTTGCTCTGTTTGGGTTTCACCTCTGGCTGGTTGCTTAGTGAATTGTCAACACTATTTATGGATTTTTGCAATCTTTGTATTGCAGCGCAGGAAATGCGCAGTTTGCCACTGAACCACTATTCAAGGGCAACATCTAGAAAATTTACCAACATCAAACAGATATCACGTATAGCCGCAGAAAAACATATTTTCACCTAGAGTTTCGTTGGTTTTTCTGCTGTCCACCTTGGTCCACCGAGGAAGTCTGGGTCTCTTGCCAATCCTGGCGCACGACCGGCAGCACTGGCAACGCGGCACTGGCAGCGTGGTGCTGAAACCGACGCCCTATGGGGAACAGCTGCTGCCGAAGATCAAGGAGGTTGCCCTGGGCCTTTTAGGGTATGAAATCGGATGAAAAATTGGTCGGTTTGGTTTCTTGATATAAACTGGGGATGAATTGAACTATGCTGTTCATGGAGTAATGTATATATATATACCATTCATTGATGAAATGAAACACACCATTGATTAGAACTGATTGTACTTTGATTATGTTTAGTTCTTGGGGATTTCTCAAAGGTGCAGAACAATGGGGGACCTGACAGTTGGAGGATCATGCAAGCAGGGGCATTTTTTGAGTTTAAGGGATGTGGTGTCAGTTAGAGCAAGAACACTGGTGATGGAAAAGGCCACAAACATGGTGACACGGGGATTGAACCAAGAAGGGACTTGTATAATATATATATATATATTATATAAATTTATATACATATATATATACATACAGTATATATATATATATATGTAGCATTGGACTTCACCAGCGACGATTTGATCAACTTCATTATGTTGATCTAAGGGAAACTTTATTTTGGGGAGCCATCAGCTTTACGAGCTTTGATCCACCTCCAGGTTCGCCACCAAGCTGGCGAACGGTAGGGTGAACGGTAGGGTGAATCAAGCATGGCTTGGCCATGCGAAGATGAGCGAAGTTGGGAAAGCTTCGAACATGGCCAGGCTTTGGATTCATGATTCATGAAGGATTTCCCACATTTTCCCATATCGGGGACTGAGAACATGGTTGAGACATCTTTGAAACGTCTGTTGATATCCACTGGAGTTGGGTAACCCTGACCATTTGGAAAGACTCTTCCGGAATTTGTGACATCCCGACATCCCGTCAACACAAATATGGAGGGAAAAAAACACAGATCGACTTCTCATCCTTTTCAGTCCCAAAAGAGATACTGTAGATCAGGAAACCAGGGTGAAATCACCGTCACACACATATATATATAATATATATATATATATACATAAGGCTTTCCTCCATCATTTTTTCCCTTACAAATTATACATAGTATATGAGAGTGAGATGAAGTCCCTGTCCCTGCGACTCAGGTGGAATCGAAGTACTTCAATTGCCCTGCGCTGCTCCCCGTAGCCGAAGAGCACCTGGCAGCCTTCGGCACCACTCTTCCAGGCGCAGTGGAGTCGACACGACGCTGGCTCAGCTGAAACCTATGTAGAAGGGCCAAAAACATGTTTCAACACTATTTACAGTATATCTCAAACATATATACATATAATTATATATACATATATATAATATAATTAATTATATATAGATATAATTATACATATATATATATATATATTAAACATGAATATGATGCCAGCATCCGCCCCACAGGTCTACCCATTTTGACCTATGAGACGGAGATGAATGACTGCCACTGGGCGAAATGGACCTTGAAAAGGTGCTTTTGTTATTTGTTTAAGTCTAGCATCTGTTGTGGATGCTTTTTTCTCCCCTTGGATCCTAATCGTTTTTGGTGATTTTAGATCACCACAAGAATTGAACATCAGAAATCGTATAGATATGTATAGATAGTGATAATGTTTTTCCATGTTTTTCCCATAAGGTGCACCAACCAGCTCAAAATTGTGGGATTTCCATTCTTAGCTTTGTTACCGGACAGGGGTCAACCACTCATTTTCTCCTGGTTCTATACCATTCTTGGTGGTCGAATCTCATTTTTGGTTGCTTAAACCCAAACTTTGTTGGTTGAATAGTTGCATCCCTATTTCTGGTACTGCAACATTTTGGTCCGTGAAATCACCAACCGTGGAAAAAACTGGTGCTGCTTGAAATCCCCAGTCTCTGCTGGTTGATGTGACCCGATAACTTTCCAACCAGTCATGCTTGATTACCACGACCACGGGATAACATGGACATCTGGGTATACGTATGGTCACCGCAGCCTTTTTGGCAGCGTCTGCTTCATACGATGTGTACAGTACATATATAATCATACATGTGTATATATAATCATACATGTGTATATATATATATGTATGTATATATATATGTGTATATATATATGTATATATATATGTATATATATGTATATATATATATATATATATGTATATATATGTATATAT
>Ga0126342_10018717_pt1 | contig 11840 bp, 12 predicted proteins | sample Cyp1metagenome_FD_92528 | JGI IMG/M metagenome (GOLD analysis project Ga0126342, IMG submission 92528) | Coral microbial communities from Lord Howe Island, Old Settlement Bay, Australia - Cyphastrea 1 metagenome | ecosystem: Host-associated > Invertebrates > Cnidaria > Coral ... | reverse complement strand
GAGGTATCGCTACATAAGGCCCCCTATCGCTACACACAGTAAATCACATATTTTGAGTAGTGATGGCGGATCGTAATTGAAGCCTTTCATAGCGTCTTTTGACCCTTGCTCATATATATATATCATATGAATTCATATGATACTATATCAGGATATATATATATTATATTATCACAGTGTACTATATATATATATATGTATATATATCTAAGGGTCACAAAGGCGGTCTCGATGCAAAAGTTATCCCTTTATGTAGTTCACTATATAGCTTTAAATGCCTTTTCACTATATCGTTGTATATACTGTAGTTCGCAAGACCTCTCAAGTAGGGGTTCCGGTTCCTGCATAGTAATTTTGTACATATTACATCAGATCCATTTAGATCCATAGACATGTGCGTGTTGACAAACCCTGACCCACGCGCTTGAGCTGCCGCCTGTTCATGAAACTTCCTCACCTCTTCCGCTTCCATCTTCTGTCTCTCCTCCTCCTTCATCTTCCGATGTTCTTGGGCCTGACAAGTCGGAATCATGGTTCCGTGTCACAAAGCATTGGGCTGAAACTTGTCGGTGTCAAAAAATTAAAATGACTAGGACATGAGTCGTGATTAAAACCAACCTACACGCTTGTAATCATTTATCAAGGGGGCCTTGTACCGCCCACAACATGGTAGGATCTGTGGGTCATCCTAGCATTGTGCAGCTGGGGAGTTTACTTTCTTACAATTACATTCCAATGAATGTATATATATGTATATACATATCATCTGGAGGCAATTAACTCATCTAGAAAAAACTTGAACATCCACACACAAATATGTACATGTATATATACATATATATATATATATATGCAATGTGTGTGTATGTGTGCGTGTGTGTGTGTGTGGGGTGTCTATGTTGTATATACTGAAATACTGTACATATATATATACTTACACGTGTGTATGTCTGTATGCATGCATGCATGTATCAAGCGATCTATCTATCTATCTATCTATCAATCAATCAATCTATCTATCTATCTATCTATCTATCGATTTTTGTACCTATGCATCCATGTATCCATGCTGCATGCAGGCATTATATTGAAAAAAACAACTAAATTTCAACATCTACCGGTCGCTTCAACATTTCGGAGCCAGGACTTTCGGAGCCGCCTGCAGGTACATCCTCTCAGGCATGATCGCACCAAGACTGCCTGGGATCCCAACAAGCCAAGACACGTGGAAAAACCAAACGAAAAGCCCCTTCCATACAGTTCTAGTGATGTACATATATGTGCAATTATGCACACACACACACATATGTACATATATATATATATAATGACAATACTAACAATAATAATAAAGATAATATATAATAATAACAATAATAATAACAATGATAATTAATAATATATAATATTGTATAATATACATATCTGTGTGTGGTTGGTAGGTGGGAACGGAGATTGAACCACCCACAATCCTATAGCACTTTTACCAACGGTCGCCAGGCAGCTCGCTCGCTTCACAGTTCGGGAGGCTTTCTCTTTGGCTTCCTTGACCTCTGCCTTTCATGAACAGCTTGAGGTTGTGGTTCAATAGTTCAATAATGTTCAAGATGTGATCCTAGTCCTAGTTTTTCATGGAAGGAGATGAATAAAGTTCCAGGAATTAGATCATCTAGATGGATGAACATTGCATGACATTTATATATTAGGATTCAACATGGTTTCATAACCCCAAAACTGTTTGAAAAAGGGGCCGGGATGTCCTTTCAGGGCCGCAATCTGCCTTTCAGCTTGGGAAAATTAGCTGCAGGCCAAACAGCCCTGCAAAAAGTGCAGGAACCAGTATATGGACCATGATAACCATGATTAGATGACCATGATATGGATATGGTTCACAGTGTCAAGTCAGTATCGTACCATATCATCTCATCATATGTCATTCTCATCTAATTTCCAATCCTCGAACCCTCTCGTCTCGCTAATCCAAGTGTCTGAAAGTGATTATTTTGACTGCGAGGATGGTGGCCCCTTTTGAACAGCTTCCCACATTGGATGACAAGTATGACAAAGTAACAATACGAAACAGAACAGAGACCCCACATGGTATGATATGTATCCAATCATGGTACAATTTCCACGCATCTATATTTGAATCCGTATGGTATGATTCAATATCCCAACATATATGATCATGTTATGCAGATCAACATGTATTGATACTTATCTTAAGATATATGTGCATGTTGTGGTCTTTGAATGCTCGGGCAAACGATGGTGTCAGCGCGTAACAATAGCAAGTGCTGAAACCGTCTTTTGGGTCTTCCCGCTAGCATCCAGCTGGCAAGAGTTTCCCTAGAGTTTCCGGATCAACCTGTCCGAACCCCGGAAGAACGCGCCTCGTTCTTTTCTCGGATCTTCCTGAACACGAGGAGCGCACTGATTCTCACTCCAAGCGTCCCTCAAATTTATTCAAAATTCCATTGGAACGACAGGTCAGTTGTTGTTGATTTCCTGGAAGCCCCACCATGCTGGCGGAGTTCATGGCATTTCCATTCATGTCAATCATTGTCAATCAGCTGACTTTTGACATTATCAACATCTTCCAATGTGACCATCATTCACCATCACCATCTGAAATCCATCTGACATAGCTGACATAGCTAACGTGTGCAGCCAGGTTGCTGTTGCATCTGTTGCTGTTTGTTGATGGCGTTGTCGTGCAAGCGATTCCCCGCACTCTCTGAGTTCACTAGTTGCACCTGAGAAGGGGCTGGTGTATAGATCCTCATTCACCTGAGATGTTCTTGCCATCTTTGGAACTGAAAAACAACATGTCAGGATTCAAAAAACCCTGAGCCAATAATCAAAAACCATCAAAAACCCACATCATAGCAACATCTTTGGCCATCTCTCACCGGCGAAAATTCAAGGCACGTTGTTCAGGGAGCGGCTCCAGAACTGCCGGTTTTCCTGGCCGTTCTAACATGGGACAACTCATGGGATATGGGAATACAATGGTTGACAACTAACCAAATCAAATATACAGTATTATACAGTATTATACAGTATTATACAGTATTATACAGTATTATACAGTACTATACAGTATTATACAGTATTATACAGTATTATACAGTATTATACAGTACTATACAGTATTATACAGTATTATACAGTATTATACAGTATTATACAATATTATACAGTACTATACAGTATTATACAGTATTATACAGTATTATACAGTATTATACAGTATTATACAGTATTATACAGCATAATACAGTATTATACAGTATTATACAATACTATACAGTATTATACAGTATTATACAGTATTATACAGTATTATACAGTATTATACAGTATTATACAGTATTGTACAATACTATACAGTATTATACAGTACTATACAGTATTATACAGTATTATACAGTATTATACAGTATTATACAGTATTATACAGTACTATACAGTATTTACATAAATAAATAATGTATAATGTATATAAACATTTTGTAAAATAATCCCATCCTCCTAATATTAAACAGCCCCAATTGAGATGGTCACAAGTCTGTGTTTTGACCCCCCCTACATCCACCATGGTTTCTGCGGGTGTCAGTATTAGGGGGAAGGAATCTCGAAATTGATCATCAAATAATTTGTTCATGGCTGGGGGAGAACTGATCTCCTGTCATTGTTGGTTACACGAAAAAGTGAACCAACAATGGCCGACCCCCAAGTCTGATCCGTAGAGGATTTACGCATTGAAAATGTTTGCGGATTTTCCGGTGCCCTGATGCCATGATGCCATGATGCCATGTATTGGCATGCTTAAGCCAAACAAGCTATGAATCAACATACCCTCTGGTAAACTAACAGTTTGCCATTGAAAATGGCCATTTATAGTTGATGTACCTTAAAAAATTGTGATTTTCCATAGTTATGTTAGTTTACCAGAGGGTAACTTGGATTTTCCCAAACCGTTTTGTGATTCATACCCAATGCTCATGAATGCAAGCTCAGGACCTCTCGGACCTCTCACCCGGCAAGGAACCAATGGCCCAGGCCTCTTTCAGCTTGCGAAGGTTGTCCTCTTCTTCCTGATAGTGATTGTATTGATGTTCACGCCTCCGTCGCATCCGTGCCTGCCATGATCGGCAGATGAAAACAGGCCCATGAGCCGATCGCACTGTCGAAAACAACAGAAACTTCCGGCGATGTTTTTCAAAGTGTGCCTGCAGGGAGTACCAACAACACCGAAATGGATCAATATAATCTACATAAGAATGACATAGACTGGTTGGTGGTTCCAACCCCTCTGAAAATATCAGTCAGTTGGGATGATGACATTCCCATATATTATGGGAAAAAAATGGTTGAAACCACCAACCAGTAGAATATAGAAGAAGTACGGTCAACCAGTTGGTCCAACAACATCCAACAAACACCAAAATGGCCATGGATTGAAATGCTCAACCCCTCTGCACCTTGCTGTCCCTATATAGGCCTGAGCGCTAAGCCAAATGTTGTGGAAACCACGTGCGCTTCGTCATCGTTTCCAATAGGTGACAGGGACTGAAGCTAGAAGTAGAAAACCATGGAAAACCCTAGCGGGGTAAATAACCTTCACGGAAGTACAAAAATTCTGTAATGCTGATTTTTAAAAAAAAAACTCAAACCCACGCCAAGCAAATTGCATCCCGCTGCATCCCCAAATTGGTTTCCGGAAAAAACTTGCAGGAAATTCGCATTTGGAAGGACAAACCCCACGGCTTTCCTGCCAGAAATGGCACTGCTGGGGACGGACCCTTGGCTTCCCAACGATCCGCCGCCGCTCGCGGGCAAAGGTCTGCGGATTTCACGCGTTTGCTCCTTGGAGGCTTAAGATTTCAGCCATTTTTAAGGCCTTCAATCGTGGGGTTTTAGGGAAATCTACAGGGAATCCGGGAAACCCGGGGTTCTTTCCATGGATCTCAGGGGTTCCTGTAAATTTTCCTACCAATCAATCCATTGATTTTAACACGTTCCTTCGAATTTCTTGCCTGTTTTGGAATGTTTTGGAGGCATTTCCAGGCCTGAAACGTTAACATCCCCCATGTTTGCTGGTTCATCTCCAGTTGTTATTTTGTCGTGGTGTTCAATGCCCAATTTGTGGCTCTTGTCATCGCCCAAAGGGTTCCCTGTGTGGCCGTGGCTGTGCCTGGAAATAAGGTTATGCTCCCACCAAATAGTCATTTTACATCATACATCACACAAATATAAACCAACTAATAGTCATTTAAACTCAAATTGTCATTGGGAAAATATGGGAAACACATGACTAATATTGACTAATCATGACTAATCATCACATTTGGGAGTTCCCAATGACATTAATGCGTTCCAATGGCTTCCCAATCAGGCGCCCATGGCTTTCCCGGCAAACCACCGCCCGACTTCCGAGGCGCTTCAACTTTTGAGCCTCGTCTTGGAGCTGTTGGAGGTGCCTCGGCTATGGCCGTCCTGCAGGCGGCCCGTCATGATATGTCCCAGCGTTTCCGGCAAGTTTGGCTAATTCGCTGTGTGAATGGACAATTTGGAACATGCAGTTCCCAATGTTCCCATTTAACGAATCTTAATTATACATCCTTGGTGTTGAGAGTGAATTCTCCATCCACACGTTGGCCTTACTGCCGCTGCTTCTTCTTTCTCTGTCATTGCTGGTTGGCAATTTGTGGCTGCACTCCATCTGGGTCTGTCTGAAGAAAATATCAAAATACCCTAAATTATCCCAGATTCCAATGGATTCTCATCCGTTTTTCATCCGTTTTCCCCATTCGAAGTGCCATTTTGGGGTAAATCCCATGCGAGACCCCATTGGAACCACACAGAAACACCCGCCAGCTTCCTCTCGCCACCGTCCCGCCAGGGAACGCAGCTTCCATAGCCTTCCGTTTCTCCTCCATTTTCTTTAGCCTTTCGTCATGCAACTGGTGCCTGAGAAAGGAGGCCCATCCTGGAGAATACCAGGGTTTGAATCCAAACAAACAACTTCAAATGAATGCACCAAAGAAAACACATGGAACTTATATGAAATTATCTTTTGTGTACCAGTCTTTGATTGCATCTTATTGATTCTTATTGCACTTGTTTCGTTTTTGGGGGTCCAAATCAACAAATCACCAAAATCAGGGGTGGCGAGCTTGTCTACAAAAGGGATGGGAAGAAACTGACTTCCTTCAGTCCTCAAGTTTGGCTTCTGAACTGTTGCCATGGTACCCGGTATGACACACTCACTGCTAATCTGCTTATAGTTTAAGGGCTTCAAAGAAACCATTAACCACCATTGCAAACAAACTGCAAAATGACGCCCCTTGTTTAACAAGCTGCATAATCAGTCCCAGTCAAAGTGTGAAATTTGAAATGGTTTCTTTGTCTGTTCACTGAATTCTTTAGAGAGACTCTCTCAAAAATATCAGGAGAATGGATGTCAATGTGTGCCAGTATGCCTCTCCATATCTCTCCATTGGGTATTTGAATGCTTTAACCCCTGCAAAGATCTGACTATATATTCCTATTTGGACACACATGTTTGGCCTGTCAAACTGGGCCCCCCCAATTTCCAACTCATCCGGTGCCGGAGTGCTCCGCTTTGACCCCTTCTGATGAGATTGCCTTAAAATGTTGGAAACCCAAAAGCTATCATGGTTTATCGATGTTTAATGGGATTATCATTGTCCTAACCCTTACAATTGGTTTATCATTGTCTTCGCAATTTAGTGGCACTAAACAAATATGGTGCTGGGACTAAGCCGTTTTTTCATCACAAGGAACATCTTCTCAAACCTCCGCTGTGTCTCTTCTGGGTCCTGGGCCAACTGGGCCAACTGAGTTGGGAGACTGATCAAAGGTATTGACTACGAACTGCGAGGCTCATACAAGTGCAATCGATTGAACATATTGTAACATATGGAAATTTAAAGGGAACATAACTCGTATTTACAAATGATAGTGGTGTCTTGTCAGGTGAGCTTTCCAAAAGACAGAAGGAACACAGCCAACAATCGTGAATAATGTACTGTACCAAATGAACGCCATGATGCGTGATGCGTGTGGATGCAATGCATGTGCTTCATTGTGCTTCGTCATCTCCACCAAAGAACCTTAATCATTCATAATTAGTCCATTTCAAGATTCACTCTTGATTCTATGAACCGGCTTCAAACTTCCTATGTATCAAATTCCTCTGCCAAGAACGAAAAAGCGTATATAGTACCCCCATCTTTTGCAAATTGTCCACATGAATTTGTCTCAAAATGGGCACGCCCAATTCCGATGGTTTCAAATGCTTTGCTCCATTCACATGCCATACATTGAGGATGAGGGCACATGATGGTACATGCTCCATTTCAAGACAAAGCCAAGTCATTATTAGTAAATTATGCCTGTTCTATGCAGTACTTACATCCCAAAGATACCCCCCCAGTAAACTAACATAGCTATGGAAAATGGACCATTTATAGTTGATTTACCATGATTTACCTATTAAAGATGGTGATTTCCAGTTCGCTATGTTAGTTTACCAGCGGGTATTCCATTATAAATGGCCCATGAAAACCCAACATGAAGTCGCCCAGTCCTGGGGCTTCTCAGCCACCCTGGGAGATCTGGGGGATAAGGACTGTTGTGAGTCCATTCGCGACCTGGGACCGACACCACTGGATTACCCTCTGGTAATTTAACATAGCTATGGAAAATCACCATTTTTAATGGGAAAATTCACTATAAATGGCAATTTTCAATAGCTATGTTAAATTACCAGAGGGTATTTTTGGCCGATCTCTTCGCCGGGCTTGGCCTCTTAGCCGGCTTAGCCATGCAATTTCCATGTGACGGGTCCTGGCTTTCAAGATTGAAATGCGGAGTATCCCTGGCCAAATGGCTCCAAAGCTCAAGGAACGCTTATTTTTTCGACGAATTTACCCAAGTGACAATATTCTATGGGGCTTGGCCACTGAGGTGTTCAACACCTCAGTGCTCCGAGTGGCAAGGTCGCTGACTTGTTCAAGTGCGGCTTTTGCACCTTCAGAGCCACGGGACATCAGCATCACAAAGCTGCCTAAAGAATTTGCATCATCATTCCAAATACTCTCCTCACCCGTCAAAAAATGGATAAAAAGGGTATTTTCCATTGCCGACACCGGAGGGTAAGTAAGAATTTGAAAATGAAACCGCAAAGCAGAAATTACAGTCCCTGTCAGCCCGACAAATTGTAACCCCTCAAGGGTCTGTCAAAACCATTGAGACCCAATGAACAGTGAGCTGTGTCAGTACCACGTTGGGGTTTACCACCACCATCCAGCACCGATCATATCTGGGTCGCATCCCCTGATGTTCCAACAGTTTCAACATCCCTTGTTGCAGGATATTGATGGATATAGTAGGTAAATTTCCCACCTTTCGCTGACTTTACGTGTCATAGCCCCCATGGGGATTTTGTCCACTTCATCCAGCGATCAGATTGGCACCTTGAGTTTCACCCGCAATCGAACTTGTGCGCCCGTCTGGAGGCCCCTAGCATCTAGAAGCTTCAGCCAATGCACATCCTTAGTTGCGCAGGGGATGCTTGGCGTCTGGTCGGTGCTCCGCTGAAACACCTTGAGGACCTTGGAGCAAACAGGAGCCTGGCTGAGGTCCTAGAAAGAGGCTGTTAAACCATCAACTTTTCAGGATTGAAAGACTTTGAGCCTTGGGTTGTCCCGAAAAGTACGAGGATTCTAGACGCATGCTGGGCAAGGGACAAGCAAAAGAGTGGCAGGCAGCATTGAAGATATAATATATTGCATATTTACACCATCGACTCGCCCAAATTCCAAATGCATATGTAGTGTTTTTGCAATGTTTAGCATATGTACATGGGAGTTATCAATCCAATCCATATTTACAGTGTGTTATTTAAACAGTGCGTGCTTGACACATGGTTCACGTCTCGCAAAAACCATCGAACCATCGCCTGGTTTTGCCAAGTCAAAAACCAAGGGTCGTGGTGCTCTTCGCTCTGCACGTTCATCATGCATTGACCGATCATCTCCTCCTGACCATCCGGCTCCCTACGACACACGCCTTGGAGGTTCCGAGGCGTGGCTAGGAATGGCAGCAACGGAAGAGCCCGTTGCTGCTGGTGAAACACAGCAAAACATGTAGCAAGATTGGTCAAAACTGGTGTAAAGAATCATCATCTTTGAAGTTTTTTGATGGTCTTTGAATGTTTTTGATAATTTGTGCTGTTTCCATCTGAGATTTTGAGGGTGTAACTCAAAAATTGGGAGCCCTAGATACAAATCCATATGGCTATTTTTTTTGCCTTTCATTTCAAGTGATGGTAGCCTCAGAAATTTCAGCCCCAAAAGGCGCGATTTGATTTACTCAGGTCACCTGCCCAGCAACACCTTTGGAGCTGAGCATCTCAAAATGGCGAGCTCTGGGCTGTTCTTCTTGGCCACGAGTTTCAGCTGTTGCCTCGCATATCGTTGACACTGGACCCTTCTATCATCTTCTATCAATAACTGGGGCTGAAAAACCCGCGAAAATTCGGTGTCAGAAATGTCAGAAATTGAATCTTGAACACCCATTATTAATGAGTCAAAATCTGGGACTCCCCAAACTTCAAACGGAGAATCCTTGACCAAATTTTCCCAAAATCTCTGGTCCCCTGGCCCCAGCTCGGTGCTGCGCCTGATGGCACAGTCTTCGGTGGCAGGGCCGCTGATGCGGCCCGGCCGCGCCTCCGTCTTGGGGCATTTGCCCTTCCTCAGATAAAACGAAGTCAGATGCTCCCTGGCCCACAAGAGGGCGGACAATCTGGCTAGAGAAAGAGGTCTTTCAAATTACCATCTGTTTATGACTAACAGTTCGACATGGTATAGATGGCCCATAGAAATAGATGGTTTACCTATTAAAAATTGTGATTTTCCATGGCTTACCATCAAAAATATCCCTCACTGCTATTTTGTAGCTATAACTGACCTGTAATGGTTGGAGCAGCTCTGCAAGTGGTGACAAACCAAGAATTGGGGGCAGGAAAATTGTCCGCTAGTTAGGTGTTGCTAGTTTTAAGAACAAGGTGCAGCAAACCCTGCAATCGTGATGGTGACACATTGCAATATTATATAGATCCGTTGTTTCTTGTAGATGTGCCCTCTACACCCCTTTATCAGAAAAATCCACGAAATCAGCACCTTGCACTAGAAAACATTTTTCATGGGATAGCCCCAGAAATGTCTCAACTGCAATATGGGATTAGAGTCAGCATGCCAATTGCAAACAGGATAGATTTCAATGATTTCGTCAGGTTTCTTCCAGCCGGGTTCAGGATGTCTACGAGTAAAAATGGTTTAACTTAGATAAAAAATCATACCAAAATGGGCCCTGTTCCCGACGTGCAGACTCCTCACATCTGCCATTGCATCTTCCATACCATGGGAAAACTGTTCCAGATTTCCACAGAGTGGTTGGCAAAGGCGTGGTTGGTTCTACCAGCTCATACTGGCTATGCCAGTGCGGCCAGTGCGGTGTTGTTGCACATATTCCACATAAAATGGTTTTTGACATATACCGTGGTCTTGACATGGTTTATATACCCTCTGGTAATTTAACATAGCTATTGAAAATGGCCATAGAAATAGTGGATTTTCCCATGAAAAATGGTGGTTTTCCATCGTTTTCTATATGTTTACCAGAGGGTAACATCTCTTAACACCCAAGAAACATCTGGCGAAACCACTTAGACCACTGGCGATGGTCGCACCAAGCATCTCATCGTCCTTCCACTTGGCGCGCGCAACATAGATGGAATCCCCCGTGTCTGCAGTGATGGGGATGCCCATCACCGTGTCCTCGGTAGTGATAACTAGTGATAAGTGATAATCATTTAGCTGTGATATGCTGTGATGATCTCTAATAAAATTCTCCAAAATCTGGATGTAAACTTGGGGATACCGTGCCCCCATCAAAAATGACAAATTCGTTACACATGTTGGATGATTTTGAGGTCCCCGGTTTCGCTTGGTCCGACGTTTTGGGAAACCCTCCAAATCCAATGCTTCCACACCACACTTTCCAGTGCTATTTTTTGGTGCCCACCATAGATCCAGCGCCACGAATATGTCAAAATCACCAAGGTGCCACTTGAATCATGGCGTCGTGAAGGATTGCCTTAACCCAGCCAGGTATGTCGGCACCCCGGGAAATGGTCACCAGCCTTTTCGATCAGCATCGTATGGAATATCTTCGACAACGATGGCATTAGTACTTTAAATACATTCGAACGGAATTGAAATCAACAAGTCACATCTCATCAAAATAAAAATAAGACCCATAAGACCCAGATTGTAGTGACAATGATAAGTTAATCTATAGTTAACCAAATTAGTATATCCAGAACATAGAAGAACAATAGAATAACCATACCCATAGGATCCATGTATGCTATATATGGTAACATGGATCCCATCAATATACCCCCTTTATGTTAGTATATATACCAGCACCATGGATCCTATGGGATAGAAGAACAATAGAAGAACCAAATTCCATCCATGTCCCAGCGGCTTCAGAGGCGGTTTCCACCATCAGATCCTCGCCCTTCGCGGCTCGCTTTAGTGCTCGATCCATCTCCTGTCGCGGCTCTTTCATCAGGGTTGAGACCCCGGGAGGGGTTGAATTGTTGTTTATAAATATATATACCTTGACCCTCCGAACCCGCAAAATTCGCAGGGTGGCACTTAAAACCCAGGGTTTCAAAACAAAACCCAAGGTTTTTCTATTTCCACAAATTTCGAGACCATGCCCCCAAATGCTCT
>Ga0126342_10018716_pt1 | contig 11840 bp, 11 predicted proteins | sample Cyp1metagenome_FD_92528 | JGI IMG/M metagenome (GOLD analysis project Ga0126342, IMG submission 92528) | Coral microbial communities from Lord Howe Island, Old Settlement Bay, Australia - Cyphastrea 1 metagenome | ecosystem: Host-associated > Invertebrates > Cnidaria > Coral ... | reverse complement strand
CACTTTACACTCCACACTTCACACTCCGCGCTCCACACTTTACACTTTACACTCCGCACTCTACACTCCACCCTCTACACACGACACTCCCCACTTTACACTTTACACTCCACACTTTACACTGTACACCCTACACTTTACACTCCACACTTCACACTCCGAACTCCAGACTCTACACTTTATACTCCACACTCCACACTTTACACTTCGCACTTTACACTGTACCCTCCACACTCCACACTTCACAGTTTGCACTCCACACTCTACACTCCACACTCTACACTCACACCCTACACTCCACACTCTACACTTTACACTCCACACTCTACACTTTACACTCCGCGCTTTACATTCCACACTTTACGCTCTACACTTTACACTCTACACTTTACACTCCACACTCTACAGTCCACACTTTACACTCCACACTTCGCACTCCAAACTCCAGACTCTACACTTTATACTCCACACTTTACACTTTGAACTTTGCACTTTACACTCCACACTCTACACTCTACACTTTACATCTACACTTTACACCCTACACTCCACACTCCACACTCTACACTTTACACTCCACACTTTACACTTTACATTTTACACGTTGCGCTTCACACTCTATACTTTTCACTCCACGCTACATTCTTTCACGTCAATGACGTTTCCCCATCTACGCGTTTCGGAACCCGTACCACTATCATGCGTGTGAGCATTCGGGTTCGTGGGCTGCATCTTGTTTAAAAGCATCCCTTCAATACCACCCAGACAGGCCAACAGGTAGCACAGATGCACAAAACAAGTTGCGTGACAGATGCGACTTGCTGGCCGAAAAGGCTAGTCAATGGATTGAGGTGCACGAGAAACTCGGCAGATTGCTGTCTCCACACGGAACGCAGTTCCAGTGCCACTGCCAGAGCTGCTTGACACTGCAGCTGGAGAGGCTCGAGTGCAAGTTCTGCCTGGAAGTTGACAGGACAAGAGGGCACACCTGCGGCCTGGGACGCGACAGCTCCACCCATATGAGATCGCATCCCCACACCGTGGATTTGTACTTGAAGCTCGTGGTTCATGGTGTGCAGGGGCCAATGGAAGATTGAGAGCATGCTGCCCGTCTCGAAGTGAAGCGGCGTCAAGCCAAGAAGACTGTGGAGCGGACGGTCAGTAAGCAGTGGGAGGCACATCAAAAAAAGAAGAGAAACAACAGGTCGAAATTGAATGTGCTCAGTCCTTGAGACACGAATTGGAGGTGCACAAGGCCAAGATAAACGATCAGCTTGCCACCGGGAACCCTTCCCTGGCATGCCTCCTTGCAAGGCAGCAGCAACGCGGAGGCTTCGCCCATCACCAGGCATCACTAAACGTGCTCGAGCAGTGGAAGCTGGCACAACTGCTCCACCAGCTCCTAGCGCTGCCGGAGGGAGACCTAGTGACTAGTGAGGAGATCCTTACAGTGCCGATAGTTGATGCACCCCACTCAGGACCTCTCCCACCTGAGCCAGTGACTGAAGCAGCGTTTCAGTCGCAACTTTTGGGAACATGCCCAGCATGCAAATTCCAGAGCTGCAAATGGCAGAGGCACCGGAACGGTAGCATGTGGTATAGGTGCTGCAGGTTTCCGGAATGTGAGTGAAGAAAGGTTGCCCGTAAAGCGTTTGGATCCTAAAAATGCCAGGACTCTAGTGGACATCCAACATCTCAACAAATACCAAAATCGGACACCGTCGGGCACCCAACGAGTAAACAAAACAAATGCATACAAATGTGCCATGCCGGGAACTTGTGGCAGCTTGCCTGGCGCGAAGACGCAATGTGGCAGGGATTGTTTTCTTGAAAAGGTTCGTTTTAAGCTCCAGTGTGCTAGGGGATCCCAATGGGGTAATGATATTGAGAGAGGAGGACAATTCGTGCAAGAGTGTGAAACTGCTCACCATGTTTGCATTAACATAAAATGAGTTCGGCCTGCTACGTCAGGACGGAGGATGGCTGGCCTATGAAGGGTTGTACCACAAACAAAGTTGCACCGAGACTTTGGGACAGCCAAGATTTAGGTGTGTGAACAACATTTTGATTCCGATCAGCCCCCAGACTGGGGCAACCAATTGATGCAGTGCCAAAGCACTTGGGCTGAACGCGAGGAGTGCGATAGGATATGAGATTTTCAATGATTTTCCTATGGTTTTGTAAACAACATTCCAGGGTGAAATGCGCTTGAGATCAACATATCCACATTGTTATGTATGCTTGCGGTGATTCTGCAGTGATTATGTCAAATGAGTGAAGAGATCTGCATGTTCAGAGATCTTATTTTGCGTGTTTGGTCCGGCATCTGCATTTTTCAGTTCCGCTTTGACTTGCTTGACGTTGTGCCCAGCATGATAGGCAGTGTGCCAAGGTAATTCGGCCAGATGACTCGCAATTCATGAAACGCAGCAGGTCTGCTGCCCACATCTGACCAATCAGCAGATGTTGGGCAGGCGTTTCCGCTGGTCGGATGCCGGTGTCAGACACAGTGCTTCCTGGAAAAAAAGACAGCGCTGAAGCAGCATCTAGCCACACCCATCAATTGATTGAGCATGCCTCAGGCTGGGTTAATCAGGAGCATTTGCAGTAGAAACGCCAAAGAGGGAGAGCATTGTTATAGTGCTCGCTCTTCAGGGGCAGTTCTGGGATGAAATGCAATGGCGCTGCTTCGAAAAACATAAAGTGTTTGGATGAAGGGAGACAGGGGCGAAAAATGAAAGTCAACCAGACCGGACCAGAGGGTCGCAAGCCAAATGAGGGGAGGCAAAGGAAGAGAGAAATGAACATGGGAGACAATTCTAGCAGAGCCAGCCAAAGATAGTTATTCCAAGGCGGAAGAATCTATTTCAAGGTTTTGCGACGCCTGAGACGTGCAACCGCAGAGTCACAGAGTTGTACTGATACGCGCAACCATTCAATTCGCCCACACAACTTTTTAGGGCTTTCAAAGGATATCGATCAAGTAAATCTTAAAGATGTTTCAACAGAGATTCTAGGGAATCATCAAATCCATTCCCCGTTAAACTTCATATTTAAGGGAAGTTTCAAGGAGTTTCGGGTTTGGGGTTCAGGGATGATGTTGATGATGATAATAATGATGCTGTTGTGAGTGACAGGACCTTTTTGATAGCAAAAAAAACGTGGAAAATACTAGTGAAAATTGGCGTTTTTGAGGATTTCGGATTGGACCGGCTATGCCCCCCATTTTTTGAAGCTATATGGACCTCGACTTGGGCCGAAGTTACTCGCACCATCTTGGTCCGAGTTGGCCGAAGTTGGGGCCTCGTTGGCGGCCATGCGGGGTTGGGCCGGGCCGATCTGCTCCTTCGGTGCGGGCGGATTTTCTGCGGCAGGGCAGTAATGTCCCTCCCTGATCTGTGTGTGCCCACCCGTTTGAAACGAATGCTATACCCTCTTTAAAGTTGAATTTTCAAAAACTGTTCACCAGAAACAAACGATCTTACATGAAAATAAGAACTTTACTTGGCGGCAGCTGAAAGCCAATTGGAACTCTTTTTTCGCCGGTGAACTTGTGATATTAGCAGTACGTCTAGTACTTGAGTGCTTGCAATACTTGTAGTGAACGGGGTTCTGCAGGTTGATTGTGTTACATTTTCCACCCTATTTTTTTTAAAAGGTGTAATAAGAGAAAGAGAAAGGATTTAAAAAAAAACGGAATAAAGAGAAAAAAAATAAAAAGAGGAAGAGGAAGAGGAAGAGGAAGAGGAAGAGGAAGAGGAAGAGATGGAGAGAGGAAAGGGAAGAGGAAAAGAAAGAGGAAGAGAAGGTCGTTTTTGTAAAAGGTTTTTGTGTTTTCTTTTGGCTGCGGGGTCACCACCGGACAAATTTGCTGTAATTTTGAACCTATGCAACAAACCCACTAAAGTTACCAAAGTGAACTAGACTTTCTCATGGTCCAGTGCCTTGGAAATTTGTGGGGAAGGCTGTTTGTTCTTTCAAAAGGGTTTAACAAACAATCTGATTCTTTTGGGAACGGCTTTGACTTTGAACTAGGCAATGCTTTGAACTAGGCAGTTGCTTCTCTTGGCTCCGGGATCAGCTCAGCTCTGGAAACGTTTGCTGCAATTGTGACAAGCCTGCTAAAGTGCATTGGGCCCTCTCATGGCCCAGTGCCATGGAAATTTGCGGAAAAACTGTTCTTTAATAAGGCTTTAGTTAGCGATCTGATTCTTTTGGGAAAGGCACACAGGCATTTTTTTTCCAGACATGTTAAGTATTTTTTTGCACAAAGATAGTTTTTGACAAATGCTGGTCTGCCAAAAATTCTAGCCAAAATCGTGAAACTTCCAAACATACCATGGGTTCAGAATAATTTGGACTTTGCTACTAATCAGGATGAAACATTGTTGCCAACTTACTTTACTACTATGACTACTGATTCACAACTGTGCTATCTCACTTGATTTTACTTCACCGCTGTGAATATCATAATTATAAGTGCCAATTCTCATGTTCCAGGCCGATTGCGATTTGGAAGATATCTCAAATTTTCATCACATTTCCACGCTTTTAGATTTCCGTCTAGCTGCGTTAGCCATTCTTATTTCCAGGGTTGAACTTGTTGGGCATTTGGTTTGGATGATGCCCCAAAACTGGTTCATAATGGCTCCCATATCGGCTTCTATAGTGACTGGTTGTTCGAGACTGCTTCATTTTTCCATTCCAGTCGCAAGGCAGCATCAAATCAACAAAATCAACAACAAATTGCACCTCCATTTCGCCCCAACTGGCCCCAACTGGTCCCAACATTCTGTGCAGCACCTCCAGCTGGGCCAGGTATTGAAGAAGGTGCAGGAGCGCTTCGAGGTTGGGACACGGGGAGACTAAGGCCTGAGGTATGCACAGTGTGCACAGTGCAGTTTCAAGGCCACTTGACAGACTTGAGGTCAATCATGCCATGAGCTTTTTCCATGTCATTTGTTTGCGGAAGTACTGCCACATGGTCTCAAGGTGTTGTGTCTTGAAAAGAAGAGAAATCATGGACATGATGGTAAGAGAAATCATTGCTTTGCCAGGTGAACATTGGAGAGATGCCAGGTCAAATTGACGCCAGCTCAGTCAGTTTTCAGATATGTAAAGCACCTGCGACGGCAGAGCATGCATGTGTCCAGATGATGCAGGCTTTTAATTACGAACTGTAGCAAGGTTTAGTACATGCATCGATTCAGAGTAATAATGAATATAATGATATTAATAATAATCATCATGACACTAGTAGTAATAATAGTATAGTAGCAGCAATGATAATGATAACAATAATCATACGAGCAACAACAATAATAGTAATAATAGTAATAATAGTAATAATAATAATGATAATAATAATAGTAACAATAATAGTAACAATTACTAATAAACACAGTACAAAATGGTAATCATCATGGCAAAGAAGTCCAAGGACACCACCTCCTACTTGAACGCGTGAGTTTGCGCGCGCCGCCAATGAAGAAAGCCGCAGTTGGCAACGGATGGCTCGGCGTTGCCCGCTGAAAATTTTGATGCGCATGTGTAAACCATATGCAAATCATGTGCCGGGCTTTTGGGTTGCTAGATGCCAGAGATGTTGCACTTGGAAGATGAGACATTGATGGAAATCGAAATCGATAGAAACTGTCACATTTGAATCATTTTGAATCCACATAGTTTTGAGGAGAATTCGCAACACTGGCAGACTGCAATCAGCTCAGTATACTTGGCAGCTTTCATTTGGAGCTGATCAAGTAGCGACTGTATATTTGGCAAAGACACATCCAACTGTTGATATTGTTCGGAACGCGCATGAACTTACCTGTAGAGGTCCAAATTGCTCTGAACTCCTGAGATGTCATTGACATGATTGTACCAAATTGTAAAATGTTTGCCATGTCCAGATGATTTAGATGATGTGTTTCTAGAAGGGAACCAGTGCACAGAGCATTCTCTTAGCGAGAAAACGAGTGCTTGCAGAATTGTAGTGAAGCATTTGGAGCTGGACCATTTGGATGTCAAAGCCATCCCCAACAAAGCAGTATCTCTTGGGGGTTCCGTTTGCTGGCGAGATTGCGAGAACACCCCCAGCCACTAAGAAGTTTCCTGACCAAAGACTCGTTTAGAAGGGTGATGCAGATCCATTCCAAAGATATTGAAACGGTAAGCTGGAAGGACTATCGTAGAATGCCTTACCATGTCTGAGTGTTGCACCCCTGCGCAGATGAGCAAAGCTGTGGGTCTGGATGGGCCGTGGCTGACCTTCATCAACGCAACTTGGTGTGAATGATAACCCAACAGCAGTTGGGTTTTATCTATAGATCTTGGACTGAGGAACTCTGGAACCCTATAACTCTGAAAGCTGCAACGTGCTGCAACCCTAGTCAGAGAAAAACAATTCTTGTGGCCCATAACAGGTATGAATCAACTGTGGATGCTCCACGCAGGGCCCCGTCTCTGATCAATGGCTGCGTAGTCATAGGCATAGCACTCCTGGAACACATGAACGTCAAGGAGAATACGGGAAACATTCCAACCCCTGTGCTTTGGAAAGTGTGAAAAGAAACTGTAGAACTGTAGAACTTTTGCCGCACTCCCTTGAGCTCCTGACTGTTGGGGGGCTCAACAGCCACTTGAGGTTCTGCAAACTGCTGGTGTGAGCGGCGGTTTCATTGATGGCATCCCAGTGCAGAACAAGTGCCTTGAGCTGCAGCAGTAGCAGCAAGTTTCCCATTCCACTGGTGGAACTGCTGTTGTTGCTTTGAAATCTGGGATTTTCAAAACGAATGCTTGGCAACTTGAGTGCCAAGAATTTCCGATTGTGATTCTGGTCGTGGGACTTGCCACTGAGGTGGATCAACATCGTGCAAGACAACATGAAGCACTTCGCATCAGAAGACCCAGAGCAAGGACCAGCAGATCACAGGAAAGTTGCTTTTCGATGCATTTCTGAATCGTTGAAATATGTTGAACTGCTCCAGTTTTGCGGCTGCCAGCGATGGATTAGCAGTTGGAGCCAGTTTTAGCATGTTTTAGCACCATCCCATGTTTGGGGTATCATGGGGTATCCAATTTTGACCATGCAGCTGCGTCAAACGCTGGACGTGAAGGACAACGACATGCCACTGACCTTCTGCAGAACATGATCATGGGACGCATGGAAAGGCGATGTTGGGATTCATGAAACAATGTGGATGGAATTCTTTCTCGACAGCCAATGGCAGCTTCAGAAGACCTAAAGACTTTTGTGCTGTATGGACTGTATGGGTTGCTCGTGAACATGTACATGACAGCTTGGAACATGGAATATCACGGAATGTTTTTCAAGAAGTCGCACGTGCTCTGCAAGGATTACAGGCGCACCAATGCCAGTCTTCTTGGAGGGCTATGGCGAGAGTGAGGGCATCTACAAGATTGCTCGGGCTCCTAGACACCCTAAAGCTATGGCCTATGGCTCGGCTATGGGTCAAAACATGTCAAAACCCTGGTACCTTGTAGTTCACACCAAAATAGCTGGCAAGTGGATGATAGTGGATGTTCATGGCTCCAAATGGCGCCACTGGAGGTCATTGGCCCACGCTCTGTCGTGGTGGTGTCGGATCCTGTGATCATCAAGCGCATCCTCACCAGCCAGCCGGAGCCGAGGGGTTCAGATATTGTGGCAGTTGATAGGTGCTGCAACCGTCAGGAAGATTGATATAGGCATAATATACACAGACATATACACTTACACATACTGTATATATATATAAAACATAGAGTATTATATATACATATGTATTATTATATATAATTATATTTATACATTCATTATTCAAGACTTGGGATCCAGTCAACAGCATGGAACAACCATGTCACCACGTCACCATGTCAGATGAGATGGCTTCAAATTGAGGTTTTTCATATAAAAGATCATTTTTGAAAGTTTATGCTCTATTGTAGTTGTGCCCCCCAGGAACTCTACACCAAAGGCATTCTGACCGAAGTTCTGGAGCCCATCATGGGTCGAGCCCTTGATGGCTCCGATGTTTTTTTTTGCCACCGGTGTCACGCACTTGCAGAAATGCAGAGCCCCCAATGCATGCGACATTTATGCCACTTCATGATGTTTCATCACATTTCATAGTTGAAACATCTTGAAACATTCAAAGGACAGAAGACCCTCATTTAGGCATCAATGGTCAGGTCAAGGCCTGATACCTGCGAGTCCGGAGACATGGAGGTGTCCTGTGGATCCTGTGGATCCTGTGGTTTGGGTGGTTGATCCTGAAAATGGTGAGCGGTTTGCAACAGCCCGTGAGGTGATTCAATACACAGTGACTTGCTGCGATCCAAACGGAGTCCAGTCTTAATATTCAAAGATCCGATCCAAACGAGTATCTGGTGCTGGTGCTAGTAGTGCTGCTGGGTTTACTACAAGGGACTTGTATTTGCTTGTAGTAGATAATTTCCCTTGCTATTTTTTTGGGCCGGCCTTGGGGGTTTGACTGAACACCAAGAATGGAAACCCATGGTCACATTTCGGTCTCGATCAATATTGGAGAACCAAAGAATGAATGGTTACTCCCAACCAACAACTGAAATTGGTGACCTTCGGTTTTTGAGCCATACCCATGTCCTTTCCTGCAGCCTTAGACGCTCTTCACAGGAAACGAAGGAGGGCCATAGTGCCAGGCTTCCACAAGAAATGGCTTCAGGCGCTTTGATGAGACTCGAAAAACACAGCAGATCAAGGGTAAGTAGATACTGTATGTAGTTTCAGAGTCATTTTTACAACAAGAAAGATGCCTGCACTCAAATGCTGTCGAGTTCCTCAATTTCAGTTCCAAGATCCTGTGGTTTTTGAAAGTTGCAGTTTTTTTGACCGATTTCAACGAACCCTGATGATCCATGAACTCTTCCGCTGACGAGTGTTTCCCTTCCTAAATCGTTGCTAGCTGGATTCAATTAGCAGACTTAGCAGACGCCCTATATTGCCCTATCAATGTTTGGTATTCGAGTTGCTTGCACGATGTGGACTTGATAACATGTGTATACCGTATACTTGTATGCAGAAGTTTGACCCTCCATAAGTAGCACAAGAGCAGCCACAACTGCAAGCGCTGGACCAACACTGCAAAGACCACCAGTGGATCGGAAGACTACTGCAATCTTTAGGTTGGTCTCATTCCTACCACTTCAATATAGTTGAACTAGTTCCTGCATTTGTGGACGTGAACGCCTTAAAATTGTGGATCTGTTTTTTCAGGCCACCACTGACGTGATGGTCGAATGCGCGGTGCGCCCGTCGATTTTTATTGTGTGGCTTATCACAGGATTTAAGAAGACCGAGTAGGCTGAGTAGGCCGTTTAACTTTGGTGTGTCCCTTCTGTTCATTTGATCAAGTGATGACTCGATGATGATGGTCCTAGCGATGGACCATCAGAGATTGCATGTGTCATTGGTTATCCATGACATCAATAATTTTAATATCCATGCAATCAAACAAGCCATCAATTTAGTGTCTAGTTCATGTAAGTTTTTTTTCACTTTGATCAATATGACAATGACATAGTGTGAGTAAAACAATAGTAAACCATCCCCAATTCAACCACATATCATTGGTGTTATAAACCATGAACATATGGCAGCGTGTCAAAACCTTGTACCCCTGGTGAACATCAAAATAGCTGGTAAATGGATGTTCATCCCACTAAAAATGGTATTAATAGGTATTGATCCATACCCATATGGGTGGTTTGTTATTGCTTTACAAACACTATGTCGAATATGAGTGCGACAGTCGGGCTCCGCCAGGTCAATCTCGCTGATGATCTGGAGAGGACCATCTCCCTCTCATCTACCACCGCCGAGGTGGGAGATCACGTGGAAGAAAGTGGATGGAAAGTGGATAGAAATCATCATTGGATCTTTTAATGTCCATCCAATTATCCAATTTTGGATATCCAATGATCTTGGATATCCAATTTTAAATCATCTTTTATGATTTTTTTTCAATTATTGAATACCCTCTGGTAAACGTTTACATAACTATGGAAAGATCCACCATTTTTAATGGGAAAATCCACTATGAATGGTAATTTTCAATAGCTATGTCAAATTACCAGAGGGTATTTTTGGAGGTTTGGCTTTCAATGTCCACAACAGGATCAGATTGGGACAATGCTGCAGGTCCGGACGGTTTTTAAACATCGGTGGTTTTTTTTGCAAGACTTTGTGCAGGTGAACATGGAAGAGAAGTTCACGTCTGCATCTCTGGACATTATTGGCAAGGCATGGCCAAGCACCATTCTGAAGGATGCCATGAAGGATGATCCTTCGGCATGTCATAGGAGCTCCCATAAACATCCATAAACCATGAGAAAAACCACTAGCTCCAGCAGCGAATCGCTGTGTGTTCCTCTCTGTTGTGAGTTCAACATGGAGATGCTGTTGGTTTTGGAGGCCATCTTTGACTATGACTTCGGATCCACCACGCCGCTTGGATTTCCGTTACAAAACATGGGTGAATCGCGAGGGGTAACTGGGTGCCAAGTCGTTGAGTATGGTGAGATGAGCCAACCATGGAAACTAACAAACAGTTTAAGCCACCTTGGAATACCCATGAATGACTTCATGATACTCGATGATACTCGATGATACTCAATGATCAGTCATCAGCGCCAGAGAGCAAAGAATCATCTTCTCGATTTTTCAATTGGGTATGGGTCAAAATTATCACCATCCCCTGAACAATGGATGGTTTAAGTATGTTTAAGTCATATTTGAGATTTTAAAGTTGGTTTAAGATAAAACAAACATCTCAAAGATCCACAAAACACAGACATTCTGTGGTCCAGAAATGTCGGTTGGATCCCGTGGATTCCGTGCCTGCTTTCGTCACGCAGGCGTGAGTCACCGCTCATCCGTGCGGTGTACAACTTGCTGCGGGAGGCCGAACGACGTGCGCAATCCGTGTGCTGCTCAGTGGTTGAATAAAGGGGTTCGTGATGTTGGTCGAAAGCCTGGGGCTACCAAGTCATCCAAGTCATAGTTGGTGAATGGAGAATTTTTACTCCAAGTAAAAAATGGTAGGAATAGCTGCTATGACCTATTAGTATTAAAAGTACCGTCATTTACCGCAATGTTCACTAATTATTGACAATGATAATAATATTCTACAGTAAACTATATTGATATTGACTAATTGTTTATTATATTATTGTAGTGCATTATTACTGTAGTATACCAATTTAGTACTATTCACTAAACCCACTAATTGATATCGTACAACAAGATAATTGTGTGCATTGGTAACAATGGCAGTGACAGGATTACCACCAGAAACTCCGTATTCACTGGGATAATCCCCACTAAGAGACTCTCCCAATTGGCAATGCTCTCACATATTCACTAATTCGTTATATTATATAATATACCAGACACTTCATAGAATTGCTATATTAGAATGGTATATCAATGGTATCCTGATATTATACTGATTGGTATATTGATGTTATACATACTGATTGGTATGTTGATGGCATATATCTTTTCTATGGAGAGGGACATTCCTTATAGGGACACTCCTAGAACATTCCTTTTCATTCATTTTAATTCCAATAGTTCAATTTCGTTCCAAATAATTCCATTTCATTCCAGAAAAATATATTTCATTCCAGATATTTTTTTTCATTCATGTTTTAAAATGATATTTTAAAGAAGTACTTACAGTCACCGACAGAATTATGGAAAAAAATAAAACGTTTCAATTTACAGGCGCCGCCTGTCTATGATAGAAAAGTTACGAACCTTTTTTTTTCCATAATTATTGTTTCCATAATTATTTTTT
>Ga0126342_10018715_pt1 | contig 11840 bp, 9 predicted proteins | sample Cyp1metagenome_FD_92528 | JGI IMG/M metagenome (GOLD analysis project Ga0126342, IMG submission 92528) | Coral microbial communities from Lord Howe Island, Old Settlement Bay, Australia - Cyphastrea 1 metagenome | ecosystem: Host-associated > Invertebrates > Cnidaria > Coral ... | reverse complement strand
TAACAATGGTTAACAATGGTTAACAATGGTTAACAATGGTTAACAATGGTTAACAATGGTTAACAATGGTTAACAATGGTTAACAATGGTTAACAATGGTTAACAATGGTTAACAATGGTTAATGGTGAATAATGGTGAGTTAACCATCGTTAACCATTGTGAAAAGTACCAAGCACCAGTATTGGTCCAATAGCTGATCTCAGGTCTAACCCAAAACGGCACGATTTTGGGTGGAATCAAACTGGGTCACAGCGAGTTCACTGACTGTACTTGTCAATGGATTCATGGATTATATTTGGCGATCATAGCGAGTTCTACATGTATAACTATACATGTATGTATATATATATAATTATATATATATAGATGTATGTATATATATATATATACATAATACATATATATATATAGGCCATTGTACTGTACCATCTTCGGTGGGGCGAGCATCCAAGAATCTGCAAGCAGTCATGTTCAGGTGTGGTTCAACGGCCAATGAAACCTCCCAAATATGAGTGTCAAACCGTACATGGCTAGTTAAGCTTTTGCACATAAGGACCTAACAAGCTAAACAGATGCTGTTTTTCGCAGGGTATCTAGAATTACCTGGAATGAATAGCCCATGGATGCAGGCAACAGGCATCAGTTGCATGTTCCAATTGCGGGAGGTATGGAGTTTCCCAAGTTGCGCAGACAGTCTGAGGCCGCCAACACTTGGGAATCTGTGAGATGCTGTGAGTGTCGAACATATCCATTAGAGATCCATTACACAACCATTACATAATTGGGGGTTGCGAATTTAGAAGATAAGGCAAAGCGGCGGACTTTTTTTTCTTGCCAAATTGGGCTGGCGTGTTGTATTTGGATACCCCTCAGTCACCAGTCACATGGCAAACCTGTGGCCTAGTCATGGAGGTTTAGTTCGCTGAGAAAGTCATAGGAACATAAACTATGGGACACTCCCCGCACAAAATGGAAATTACCATCTGGTAATTTGTTACATAGCGAAAAAGAACATCACCATTTTTGTCAGAACGGTCAACCATCTATTTCAATGGGCCATTTTCATCCATTTTCCATAGCTTTTTGTATGTTTACCAGGTCGGGTAATAGCTGGGAAGATCATGGGTTCCCCACGTGGGGTTTCACCCAGTCATCCCCAAATGGGGACGGTTTTTCCACAACGAGTAGGTGTGGTTCGACCGGAGTAGTAAATAAGTTGGTATCCTATACACAATTATATGAATTATGAGTGCATCACACACACATATATATAATCATATATATATATATATAATTATATATATACATACACACCAACTATTCTCAACTTATTCGGTTAGAACTTGGAACTTATGCACTCCAACAAGCCAACGCGTCGCTGACGCTACGAAAATCCATGGGTTTTCCCATTTGGGAATGGTCTTCTGGGGCTTTCCCCATGGGTTTCCTAGATCTTTCTCCATAGGGTCTGCTGTCTGGCCAGGATGTGGTAAGCCTGGAGGAGGACCATGGAGGCTGTCTGATAGCAATAGGATAACCTGGCTTCACGGTTTGCATTTTTCCGACAATGGGAATATCCATGGGAATATCTAGATGTACCCTCTGGTTATGACTAACATAGCCATGTAAAGATATGTAAAGTATCAACCTGCAAACGGTTTGCCCAGCTCTTACACACATATATATATAGCATAGCCATGGTATAGATGGCTTACCGTTCTTCATAGCATGGTGGATCTTTCCATGTCGAACTGGCAGATGGTCAGGCCCCAGATGGTCATTTGAAGAAGTCGACCGATTGGGAATCCCCAAAATCTCCAGGTTTTTCGAGGCTGACCTCTACCAACACAGCGGAAGAAGTGAGCCATTTGCATCACTGTGAAGCTGACATGTTTGGTTTCGACTCCTCGTGGAGGAGGAATACCATGGTCCCCACGGACCATGGTCGGTGGGAGGTGGAATCTCCACCTCCCGGGGATAGCCGTGGCTGTGATCAGGTTCGCCTTGCAGCCGAGTCTGGAACTCAGAACTCAGGATGTTTCAACATGTTTCAACCAGAGTCCGGTTGGGATTTCCTGGCCACGGTCAGGTGGGTGATGCAAGCTGCAGCATGGAGGCCAGGAAGCGAAGTATGCCGTAGATCGAGATTGACGGGGTGGTGGAAACCAGTGACCCAATGAACATAGCAATCCCCAGAACAGATAAGAAGCGTCTAAAATCCAGTAGAATCTTGCAAACATCTACAAACATAGAGCGGTTTATGATGGTTTATGGGGTTACTATGTTTTCAAATTCATCTAGAATCTAGAAATCATCCATCAACAGAGATCACCCCAGCAATGCGACCCCCGACCCTCAGGAGCTGGAGTTTTCCGAGCAGAACTCCTCTGCCGCAATGGATTCAGTCCGCTCGGTCCATCCCTCAGATGTTTCGTGGGGGGTGGACTCTGGGACTCTGTGGTGTTCTGAAAGATACTGTGGATGGGCCAGCGAAATATAGCGAAATCCGAAGCACCAGTTGATAGGTGGTAAAGGTTTATCCCATTATTTATATAGGGTTGGTGGTAAACATCCCATTATTTATAGGGTTTCAACAGGTTTCAACCATCCCAAATTGGTGGTGCAGGATTTCGCTGGCCCATCCACCGTAGTGGTGCTGGGACATCCCCGCAGCTCCCTGGAGGTGTTTGATACCGGCGCTTTGCAGTGTTTTTTGGCTCACGGAGGCAGCATTGAGCGGTTTGGAACGGAATTTCGCCATGAAGACGCAGCGGGCAGCAATGTGCTGGCTTGTTGGTGCGATGTTTGCTTGCTCTGTCGTGGGAGATACAACTCATCTCGCTCAGGGAACAGTCGAGGCATTTCGAAAAGCTGTGCAAGAAACAGGCGCGGCTGGTTTCCCTTTCCACTCGGAGATGATGAAGCTGTTTCAATGGATGCCATTCAGCAGTTACTTTTCTACCCACTACTACCTGCATGAGTCATTGTTGAAACTGCCCGAACTTCGATCGCATCGAGCCGTTGGTCGAACTTTGTTCCCCCTTGCTGAAGCCCATGGCTGGCTCCCTCAAGCAGTGGAGGAATACGGTCTAAAGCTTGATCCGAAAGATGTGATTCTTTTTGTTGATGGATCCAGGGGATTTGGACCGCTTGACTATTTGATGTCATCCTTTGTTTCCTTGGGCAAACTGTGGAAAGGTAGTTTGCGCAGCTGGTGCCACAACCATTTGGGTGCTCATTTTGGAGAGCCTTTCTACCTCTTTCCATTGGGTGGCATGGTTTTTGAGTTTGGTCGCCTAGGCCTCGAATCTCTTGGGGAAGGTAAACTCAGAAAGCAGCCTGAGCCTAGTCAGTTTCTCTTTCTGACGAGCTCACATTTGGTAGTTCGCAGCCGGCCTTGTAACCACTGGAAACTGCCCCTCAGCGAAATCATTGGCTATCGAGAGTGGGATGAAAAAGTGGATTCCTCCAAGTCCTGTCTAGAGAAGGCGACCTTTCCATGGGACGATGATGGCCGCATTCCTCAGCTTGGAGATGATTATGTGGGCCTACGCTTGAGAACGAAGAGTGGAGTTCTAGGGCGCCATATGCTACCACGAGGCAAATCTTATGGTTTGGTGAGCTGGAAAGAGTTGCGAGGTCCTGATTTCTCGGACCTTGGAAAGGTATGCCACCTCAAAAAATGGGTCAAATCACATCCGAACTTTACTGAGGTGAAATATTTCAAGGCCTCTGGAGATGGTAAGGATGAGAGCTGCTTTTCGCTGAAGTGGACTGCAGAGCCTTACATGGAGATGCCGACCGGGTCGTACGAAGAGCCAAGCCTGTTGCATGCCATCGTTGCCTTCGCCAAAGAGATGAGAGCTTTTACCACTCTGGACCCCTGGGACACTCTAGAGCGAGGAGATAGGCTTCTCAAGGATGGCTTATGCGAAGAGGCCCTTGACAACTATCTCCGAGCAGCGAAGATGAACCCGGCTGACACGGGACTCCATGAATGGAGGAGCTTGATGGATTTCCGAATCCACCAAGGGCAGCAGTGTTTAGGAATCCAACGTCCAAGACTTGGAGAATCAACCTGCATGGATCAGTTTCCTGAGCTCCGGAACCACAAATTGATCGAAGACTTCCAGATTCTCAGTTCACCAGAAGGCTGGCGTCGAGTGAAGCATCTCGAGGAGTGGCGTCGTTTCTTCCAGCTTTCCAAGAAGTTCAATGCAACTGACGTACCCTGGATTCGATGGTTTGCACATATTTGCACAAATCCCAACGGGAAATCCACTAGGCTGAGGGAATCAGGAAGATTTTTTCATGTTTTTTTAAGCCTCTCTATGGGCAAATCCAAGGTGATCAAGGCCAAGAGGAAGTTGTTGAAGAAGTATCATCCAGACAAGCACCAAGCTGATGCAGATTGTGCACACCAGCTGTCCATGTGGATCATGGCGGGTGCAGAACTCTTGAAAGAACACCGCTCAGACCGAACCAATGAACTCTGATCATAGCTGCTCATGTATTTTGCTTTACAATTAATATTTGCTCTATGCCGCACCTTCCAAAGGTATGGTGCCGGATGATACCAGTGGCTAGCGGCTAGTGATCGTTGACGGAACCTCAACACTTTGGTGCCTGAGGGCCCGTGCGGCTAAGCACTGCTAAGCGCTGAAAACATGACAAACTCGGCCAGGGTGACCGGCACCTTGTCACGAGTTGGTCCGTAAGTTCAGCTCGTGTTTCTCATCCTCGGGTACAACTGTAGAAACCCAATGAAACCCAACTCCTAAGTAGAATAAAGATCATATTTCACCCATATCCTGAATCTTGGAATGATTTTCCCTCTGGTATTCCACCATAGCAATGGAAAATCCAATTTTTTTTTACAGGATTTTCCCACTAAAACATACTAAACCCCCATTGATAGAGGATGTTCCAGCTACACCGAGGCCTTTAGCACCTTCGAAGCCCGAAGCAATTTCTCCAAACTTCGGCAGGTGATCGAAACAGGGGGCGATTGGTGATATTGATGGAGAAGTTTCGCAACACACCATTGGTCCATTGGTTGAATCTGGAGATTCAAAGGTGATGGGAATCTTTCTTCGGTGAGAAAAAAAGGTCAATGGGATCCAATAGGTTCGTCATGGCACGACCGAGTTTTCGACCCTGGGCCAGGAGCTGGTGCACAGACAACGTGAGGACGCCGAGAGGATGTTTTGGGGCCGGAACAGGAGGCAGTTTTTGCTTGGTATTTGCAGAGTATTGATATGATCATTTGATGCATCTAAAATCATCTAAATGCATCTATATGCATCTACATGCATCATCTATATGCATCTATATAATCTATATAAATGAGTCTAAATGCATTCAACCTGCATCTTTTCATGCCATGCGTTGCGAGCCGACTTGTCGCCTGTCATCCTGGTAGCTCCGTCAAGCTCTCAGCTTCGAGGTATGATCGATGCGGTGTCGCGAAGACACAGGAGAGCGTGGCTCGGATGCAGTTGAGCTGGAGGCAGAATGCTATTATTTGTTATATGGCTATGGATCAATACCTATACATACCATTTTTAGGGGAATGAACATCCATAAATCCCAGCTATTTTGATGTGAACAGAAGGGGTACTATTGGTTTTGACACACTGCCATATAGCTGTACGGCTGTACTGTATACTTATATGATCTTATATTATCTTATATTCTCCCCCCATATCCTGACTATATCCTGACTGGGGTTAAAGTCCCATTACCCATGAAAGTCACCCAAGTGCCCAAGTCCAAACTCAGTGTTGCATCGAGTGAAACTGTACGCTTCGAGCATCCGGCAGCACGTTTTGGCTGTTGAATCACTCTTTTAAATAGTTGAATAGGTAGCTAAATCGAACCACAATCTTTAGCTGTTAAACATGGTTAAACTGTTGAACCACCAAATTTTCGGAGGTGTCTTGAATGATCTCCAACCGGGGTTTGAGAAATTCAGGTCAAACTCCCACTGAACCCAAGGATTCTCAGCATTTTTCCTCTGAATGGCCATTATTCGGGGATGTATCTCTGAGGCTCACTGGCAAAGCTCGACCAGGCGCATATGATTAGACCTTGAACTTGGCATTTTTGATGGATTTTTGTGCGAGTGATTGTGATTGCCCATGATTTTACTGGTGATCTTTCAATAGCAAACTGTTAAATCACCAGAGGGTATGTGATTTATCTGAGGAAGATCACTATGGCAGTTGATGCTGTTCACAATGGAAATTATGATCCAAACTTTGCCCCGGTCATTGGCTGTCGAAGTGTATAGGAACCTGTAAAGAGATAGGTTTCGGTAGAATTCCACTAAAGTAGTGATATATATATACATATAATATACATAATATATATATATATACATCAATCAGTTTTCTATTTTTATAGGGATTGCTATACACTTTTTAGTGACTATAGTTTTCTCTTGAACACAACCATTCCACAGAATCAGAACTGCTCCATCCTGGGCCCGTGATTTCCAAGGTGCAGAGGCGTGACCGATTGACCGGGGATCACTCTGGTGGATGATTTTATTATTCCGAGAACTTCCAAGCGAAAGGAACATTTACCCTCTGGTAAACTAACAAAGCGATTGACCATGGCCATAGAAATAGTGAATTTACCCATTAAATATGGTGATTTTGTTTTAGTTATGTTAACGTTGACCAGATGGTATCTGGGGAATTCTTGGGGCAGTGCAAGAAATTCAGACGGCATTCACTGCGCTTCAAAAACATGTCGGAACGAGGACCTTTTTGGGCGGTTGAACTTCCGAGAAGTTCCAAGCGTCACCTGAGCCATGTCAGGGAGCAGTGGTGCCAGCTCCGCGGTTCAGTCGCGCAGAGGCTGGGGATCACTCATCAGTGTGGCGGCTGGAAACTCCCCTAGAAATGGAGTTACAGCTAGCAAAATCGACGAACTAAATGGATGATTTCTGGTTGGTGGTTTGGAACATGAATTTTATTTGTCCATATATTGGGAATAATCATCCCAACCGACTAATATTTTTCAGAGGGATTGAAACCACCAACCAGATTTAATAGGAGAATCAACTAACAATGGATGGTTTAATAGGAAGATCAACTAACCAAATGGAGGAATTTCCAGCCTAAGCCGCGTTTGAGGACACCGGGGGATTTCCAATTTACCATCATTTACCACAGGTTGAACATGACATGAACCACTAGAGGCTCTGATCATTTCACACAACTAGCCATGGAAAATGCGCCATGAAAGTCCATGATTTACCAAGGCATGGCCATTTTCAATGGCAACCTGTAAACGTGGAAACGAGATGGTGGTGGAAGGTCAGCAGAAGTGAGCTTCAAGGGCAGTTGGGAATTTCTGGCCGCTTTTCCAAGGCCGGGAAAGCAAAGGAAGCTTCGGATCAGCCACGACAACGAGACGTTACTGGTGCGCACTGTGCAACATGCAGCTTACTTCTTAGCGCCACCTTGCACTCCACAGAAATAGTGTCAGTGTGGTCGTTGTATTTCAAGTTGTTTGAGCATGTTTGAGCTGTTCCCTGGTTGGTTCTGATCACTTTTCTCCGAACAGAAAAGCCTTGCCACACCAAGCCACTGATATTCGCAGGGTCGCCGAAACGGACTGAGCTCAAGGACGTCAGACCGAGACAGGAGGGCACTGGTGTCAACGGGGATGGCGATGACGTCATGGGAGAACCTAAGGAGATGACATGGTGTAGACTCTCTGGATATTTGGGTTTCTATGGGGGTTTCGCCATGGACCCCCCATGGCTTTCAATACATGTTGTCTGACTTAGATGAGTTTGAGTTGAGGGTACCATGACGAAAGCTCCATCTGGAATCATTTAAGATCGGTCCTCAAAGCCGTCGCCTTAGGAGCTCAAAGGATGGAAGAAACGAAATCTTCGCGGTTCCAAGGCCCGCTTTTCAAAGATGTTGGATTGTGTGCTTTGACCTTTTGGAGAAGCCATCATGATACATAAGAATCATTATTTGAATTGGTACCCATATTCCAATATTTATTCTATTTATATAACCATATTTCACCATCAATGTGGTTAAAACAACAATAAACAATCCCCCAGTCATCACCATTTTTATAGGTGGTATAAACAATTCCCAAATGGGTAATCCATTGTTGTTTTTACCACATTATATGCAGGTTGGTGGTTTCAAACATTTTTTATTTTCCATTTTCATATATGGTATAATCCTTCCCATTGACATTCATATTTGTCAAGATGGTTATTGCACCACCAACCAGTATGTCTTTGTTCCTCTATTGGTACCCTCTGGTAATCAGTCACATGGAGAATTCCCCAGCAGTTCTGCGATTTTCCCAGCGAAAACCTCGCTAGTGCGGGGATTTTCCAGCTATGTTTGACACCAGAGGGTTAGACAATAATATTCCATTAATCGCAAATAACCCATTATTTTTTTCCAGAGGCTTAGATTTTCATTAATAACCCATTAATCACTCATATTCCATTATCCCTATTGTTTTCCCGTAGTATTCCCGTTAAATCATGGTAGTATGCGTTTTCCCAACCCTTCAACTGTGACGGTCAGCCGTAAGCGCGTCCAACGCAGAGGATGACTCGTTCAATGAACGGAAGGCCAGCCAGACACAGACCATGGCTGAGCAGTACAGAATGCGAATGGGGCCTGGACCATGATCAAATCTACTTGTGTGTGTGTGTGTCAGGATACCTTCGTTTATATATATGTATATATATATATGATTATACATGTATGTATATATATATATATACACATACATGTATACAAAAAAACACATCATCAGGTTTTGTTTGAACCTCAAGAGGTAAAATTACATGATCAGCCAGTGGATTTGGGGCACCATGGCGTTTAAAACGCCCATGAGTTAGGAGCCACGTCATCAGGTGGCAGCACAGTCCCCGTCTCGGAGGCCGATCAAAAACGTGTGGATTCAGTGGATGAAATGGAGCACTATTAGCCATGGTTATTAATCAACATAACTCAACATAAATCCATTATAATGATTACTGGTTGGTGGTGACTGGAACCATGGAATTTTGAATGACTTTCCATATATTGGGAGTTTCATAATCCCAACTGACGAAGTCATATTTTTCAGAGGGGTAGGTTGAAACCACCAACCAGTTATTAATCATTAATTCGTTCATCCCATTAGTCCATGATTATTCAACATGAATCAACCAGGAGAATCCATAATGACAACGATAAAAAACTACGATGGAAAATTGACTATTCACCGAACAATGGTATATTTTTAAATCATGGATGTTTTCCTTCATAAACGATATCACTTCATTGATATATTCTCTAGTATTCAACTATTCATAGTGGATTAATAGTCAACCATGAACAATCCATATTCAACCATTAATAGTCAACCATTCAGAATCCATTTTTCATGGTGAATTACTATCCATTAGTAGATCTCCGGTCAACATTCATCATCCCTACATCCAGGAAAGCTATGGAGATGCGCGAAACGGCACATCAGCCGGCTCCGTGCGAGGCACTGGAGATCCTCCTTTTGAACCCATGGATGTATGAAGACCCCACGATCCTCCGCCCTTTTGAATGGACCACAACAAGCAAAATGACGTGCCATGATGTTTTCTGAAGGGACCAAGTGGTTTGAACTTGTGGTATCGCTAATATCTACAGGATGTACCGATGCACTCAGAAGGTGTCTTTTTGGGGCTACCAAACTAGTCCTGGATCCAATCATGGTGTTTTTTTACATATCCTACAAGTGGTGCCCCGTATGGCTTATAGAAAAACATCATGATATATCTAGAAGGTCCCCAAAAAGATAAACACATCCGGTGTTTTCAGTCTGGAAACCCCATATCCAAATTGCCGACGTTCCGATCGACTTTCCTATGACTTGGGGGTTGCTATGCAGTCGGACGCTTTGACCAAGAAACATCACCAGGGGCACGAGCCTTGTTTCGCAAGGACCGATGGGAGTCAGTGAAGCATTCAGCAACTTTCTCCAGGTCACCGAATTTGGAGGCTCGAGACTTGGCAAAATTGACCAAAGATGAGGGATTTTTGATTGGGATGCAATGGGATATCAACAAAATGGATGGTTGGAACATGTTGGAACCTTCAGACACTTGGAATGAACTGGAGCTGTCAGGTATTCAGGTATTTCTTGTCGTTTTTTCCCTGAGATAGAGAACTGTGTTTGAAGACTCCGCAGATCAGCTTTCTGCGATCTGTGTTTTTGCAGGCGGTCATGGTTCAGAGAAGCTGGCGCAAACAGATGATCAGGAGTAATAACAGTTGAAGCCTTCCCCCTGATATTATGGACAACCCGAGAAAACTCATGGTTTAGTATTGGATCTCTTCATTTTTGGGAGTCCCTTTCGAATAAAGGGGAACAGATTAGACTCGAGAAAAATGAGGTCATTTTGTTGGTCGTGTGGTCAGGATTAATGAGGGCGATTGGGAATGCTGATCATCCAGATCAGGACTATTGTTACTCTGGGTAAACTTGGAAAATGATCTACAAATGGTGTGTTTCCACATGGGTATGGGTCAATACCTATTAATACCATTCTTAGTGGGATGAACATCCATAAATCCCAGCTATTTTGGGGTTCACTAGGTACCAGGGTTTTGACCCATCCCCATGTTAACAGGGTATGTTTCTGATGGTGCTGGTGGAAGGCAGGTTCCAGGGATGTGAACCTGTCACTAGGAGCTTGCGCCAGCAACCAATGGTACCAATGGTGGAGGCTTCGTTGGGAGATTTCAGCGGCCTATGGTGACAGAATGTGGAAACATGGGAAATCATGGGAATATCATGGGCTGCTTGGTGGTGACTGGAACCATGGAATTTTGAATGACTTTCCATATATTAATATATTGAGAAGGTGGTGACTGGAACCATGGAATTTTGAATGACTTTCCAGAAACAGTTGGGAATGGAATGGAATAATCATCCCATTTGACCAACTCCATCATTTTTCAGAGGGGTAGGTTGAAACCACCAAGCAGTTTACCATTATATATTAACCATTATTAACCACTATTAACCACTATTAACCACTATTAACCAGTGGGGGATAATCTGGCCATACTGAAACTGGTTTTCTTTGCAGTTTGGCCCCAGGCTCCATCAAGATCCATCAGGCTCCATCTCCCAGGTGAAGGATTTGTACGACTTGCTGAACGACCCACAAAGCTGGAGGCTGTCCAGCTCACAGAGGCGGCCAGGGACTGGGGCTGGATTTTCGTTTTTTTTTCCAGATTTTAGTGTGAAGTATGCGTCTCTAATTATGTTTTTTTTTCACGTTTTTTATTTTTTGGCGGCATGATGAAATCATTGATGAACACATAGATCATATATGATCATATGATATTCGGTTTTTGGCCGTTCAATGGAGTCGACTAATATTGCATAAATACAGGGATACGGGCATAATGCCACATCCCCAGCATAGGATGTTCTCGACCTGATGCGGCCATGACAGGTGTCCTATGGAAGGCGAGGCTCCGAGGGGTCGGTTGAAGAGACAACTTGCAGGATAAACCCTAGATTCATTTCATGGTAAAAACTATGCTGGTTGGTGGTTTGGGAATTTTATGACTTTCCATATATTGGGAATTTCATAATCCCAACTGACGAACTCATATTTTTCAGAGGGGTTGAAACCACCAAGTAGTACAGTATGGTTTCCTGTGGATTAAAGAAATTACTTTACTTCGTGTGATCCCCACCATGACATTTATACATTTTCTTACTGGCAAATCTTCTGGCATTCTATCTGACATATCTTCTGACATTCTATTTGACATTCTATCTGGCATAT
>Ga0126342_10018714_pt1 | contig 11841 bp, 8 predicted proteins | sample Cyp1metagenome_FD_92528 | JGI IMG/M metagenome (GOLD analysis project Ga0126342, IMG submission 92528) | Coral microbial communities from Lord Howe Island, Old Settlement Bay, Australia - Cyphastrea 1 metagenome | ecosystem: Host-associated > Invertebrates > Cnidaria > Coral ... | reverse complement strand
TTGTGAATCAGGGATGGCAGAGCGAAGCCACTGATGGAGTGAAAGGTGATTGATCTCTCTCACTATTTCTCTCTCTTTCTCTGACTATCTATCTATCTATCTATCGATCTATCTATCTATCTATCTATCCATCCATCCATCCATCCATCCATCTATCTATCTCTCTGTCTATCTATCTATCTATCTATCTATCGATCGATCTATCTATCTATCTATCAATCTGCCCGTTGTGGTATTTTATGTGCTTCGCGCCACAAAAGCACCAACCAGCAATTAACGATATGAAGTACCCCAGTTAGATTAGATCAATGGATTGTGTGGGTTATAAACCACAAAAACATCCACTGGAATGCTGTGGTATTGCAGAGACCCCGGTTGAACCAAGAAGGATCCACAAAGCTAGCTATTTTTTTGACTAAATGGAGGTTTCCTAAAATAGGGCTACCCCAAATCATCCAAGTCAGACCCTTTTCGTATTGAACCCGATGGTGACATGGGGATCTCCCATGACTTAAGAAACCCCAAAGACCAGCGGCACCGGGGGTTCCCACATGTTTTCGATTCATTTTAAGGTACGGGTCAAAGCATGTCATAGCTGTGAAAGACATCAAAAGATTGATGACATTTGGTAAATTTAAGTATATGTGTATATTTATGTATTTTTATGTATGTGTATGTCTATATATATATGTAAATCTATGTATCTTTATGTATATTTAAAATCATGTATATTTATGTATATTTATGTATATCTATATGACACACATATATATATATATATTCATGAATCATATAAATATAGTATTTTTATAGTATATATATATATATATTATTTAATTTAACGTACAAGATCATACAAGTACATATTACATTACGGTCACACTTCCACCACCCAGCCCCCGAAGCTTCACCCAATCCAAGAGTCGACAACTGCGTCTCACCGGAAGATAGGGCCAGCAAACACATGCCAGCCATGCGATCAAACCCTGTGCATGTGGGCCGTGGGATGCCGGTGCAGTCGACAAAGAATCAGTCGTGCTGCCACGTGCCATCAGTCGTGACACATGTTGCCACTAAGAATCAGGGACTTTCACCATGACCAACAGAGCATACAGAGCTGTATACACTGATGTTACCCGAAATGGCTGCCATCCAAACCCTATCCCCGTCCTTGGGGATATCCAGTGAGGATGCCCCTGGCGGTCAGTTGGATATTGGTCATCGATATTTAACCAAACCCTTCGAACCGTTCCATTGGAAACAACGGGCTACAGCAGCCAAAGCATGCCAAAGCCATGAACCCTATGACCTGCAACTCTGACGGCACAAAACTGTCTCAGTTCACCCAACTGACAAAGAATCCCGACATGTTGCACTGCAAAAATGCATCAAAAGCCATGGCTTCTTTTACCTCAAATCCGCGGCTTCGGAATCCAGAGCTGTGTATAACTTCTTGGAAGAACCGTAGACACAGCGACCGCACAGCAGCAAAATATGGCATGTGTATACTCATGCAACTCCATGGGGTTTGTCAAGGTTCTACGAAACACACTCACCAACTTTGGGGTGACCTCGAACTTCTCTGCTGGTTTCAACCCATCCCAATGAGAGCCATAGTTTGGGTTTTTGACGACATCAAAATCGTAAGTTCATCCCAAAGAATGATCCCATAAGGTCCCATAATCCATCATGTTGAACATTGTTGAACAGCTACTTTCAATCTTCAATCTGCACTGTGGGCAGTTGGGGTCAAGTACAAAACGCGAATTGCTGTGGCACGTTGTCCGGGTACATTGGAGGGTTGTAGAGTACTCTTCAGAAAGGACAGAAGCAGCTTGATGTTTCGGACTCACATGAAATATCATGAAATCTAGTGGCTTCAACCAGGGGTTTCTCTTGAACCGACCATGCCACGGTCACATCACTGCTCGGGTGAACTCCATCTGGAGCACCTCCCGCACTGCAAAAACCAAAGAGGAAGCCTTGCAAAAGTGGCACCATGATGGATCCCACCAGTGTTGAGGTACAATGCAGGTGCATAGCTTAGTCACGGCCAGTCTTATGCTACCAGGATCCAGTGGGTCTATCGGTGTTTATCCTAATCCTACTTAACCCCAATACTGCCTTCATTCTCCCATTTTGGTAGGATCAACCACAACGCGACTCCAACGTCAGGCGGCCAACCAAAAAAAAAGTGCCTTAAAGGCGGTGTTGGCAAATCTAAAACAACTGGTTGGTGTTGGCGATCTTGCAATTAAAGACAGCCCAGCAATATGCTTGTCAATTAGGATCATCCAAGATCGGGGCAAAAATAAAACATATTTCAAACCACCAACCAGCTTCAGTGTGATCAGCGCAGTTCAGCCAATGATCGTCTGATCGGACTGGCCATGCAATCGATCCACCGTCACATCGTGCACCAGAAATGGTTGGGATATGGCCCCGCCGAATTCGTGCATCATGGAAACCGCTTACAGAATGACAGTACAAAGAACATGGGAACCAATGACCAATTCAAAACGGAGGCAAAATGAAGGGCTGTGCCTATTTGTCGGTGACTTACTTGGGTGAACTGAAAATTTCAGGAGATCCATTTTTTTAATGAAACGTTGCTGTTAGTTGTTACCAGCAAAACACATCATTTTAGGAACAAATGATCGGATCAGGTCCAATCATGGGGCTTTTCAGATTCGACCCACGAAGCATTCCCAGATCGACACGTGGATTTATCACTGAGAGGATCAAAATGATATGCAAAAAAAACGTCTGCAGTTCCCTACAATGTGAGGCCACCCAGTTATAAGTTGGTTTTTAAACCCCGGTAACTATAGTTATAAGTACCATAAACCATAGTTATTGGAGTTATAAACCAACTTAGCTATCTACTTTATGCTGGCTCGAGGTATAGTTCGTTTCGCTGAGTATCTCTGGGATAGGTCGGAAATTTCGCCTCCCGAAGGTGACACTTCGATGGACAAAGATCATTCCTTTCTGGGGAGAGTCACCGAAATGGGAAGGGGCTCTCCATCCCCATGATATCACCAGGCTCGGATCAACGGAGATCGGAAGTCGACAGGGGCCATGCGTGAAAGACCACCATTTCCGGTTGAATTCGGATCCCGACTTCCTCCAACAAAAACAATCCCTACGTTGTCTTTTCATAAGGTCTTTGATTCAGAACTTGGGACCCAAAGACTTCAAACACAAGTCAGCTCTTAGTTTGTTAGAGTAGACTTACCATGCATACATGTCTATCATTATCTATCTATCTGTCTGTCTTTCTGGCTGGCTGGCTGGACCTCTGTCTCTCTGTCTCTCTGTGTCTCTCTTTATCTGCCCCTCTGTCCATCTGTCTATCCCTCTATCCCTCTATCCCTCCAACCCTCTATCTATCTATCGATCGATCGATCGATCGATCTATCTATCTATCTATCTATTTATCTCTCGATCTACCATGATCTATCTATCTATCGATCTATATATCTATCTATCTATCTATCTATCTATCTATCTATCTATCTATCTATCTGTCTCTCTGTCTGTCTATCTATCGATCGGTCGATCTATCTATCTGTCTATCTATCTATCTATATCTATCTGTCTGTCTGTCTATCTATCTGTCTATCTATCTATCTGTCTATCTATCTATCTATCTACCTATCTATCTATCTATGTATCTATCTATCTATTTATCTATCTATCGATCTATCTATCTCTCGATCTACCATGATCGATCTATCTATTATCTATCTATCTATCTATCTGTCTGTCTGACTGTCTGTCTGTCTGTCTGTCTGTCCGTCTGTCTGTCCGTCTGTCTGTCTGTCTGTCTGTCGCCTGTCTCTCCATGCAGTGATCACTTTGTTGAATATCATGTTCCGAACACAAGAGAGGAAGCGACTGGATCAAGTACGTGTGCTCAAATCACATGCCAATGATCTTCTCGTCGGTTGACTGTGGCTGAAGAGTTCGAAAGCACGGGGGTTTTGACGATCAAAAATCGTACCTTCATCATCAAGCAATGGGAAGAATTGGATATCATAGAGATATCCTGGGATATCGTGACAGAATTAATGACTGGTTGGTGGTTTTAACCATCTTGAAAAATATTAGTCAATGGGAAGGATTATCCCATATATTATGGAAAATAAACAATGTTTGAAACCACCAACCAGATGGGACTTATCCTCTTGGATTTAGCTTCCAGTGATTAACCATTCGACCCCTTGGATGAGTTTGGTGTTGCTTGGCGACCCTTGGAGGGACTACCTTTTGAAAGGAACGGATGAAACGGGGCCATTGCCAGGGGCCAGGGCTTAAGGAAGCCCTTTCTTGAGATGCACATCCAAGGCAGATGCAGCTTTGAGGCATGCAGGAACATCTTTTCCTACAAGACATCACTGTTTTTAAGACCAAAGAGATACTCCCAGATTACTCCAGTATCATGGCTGTTTTGGAGGTGACAAGGTACAGGTAGTTGTAAAATCACCTCATCCCCATCTTTTCAAAATGGGGTTTCTTAAGTCATGGGGGATCCCAAAGTCACTATGGTTGTTTGGATACTAAAATAGTCTTATGACTGGATGATTTGCGGCTGTGCGTATGACTTCGGAAACCTCCAGTCGATATGATTGTTATCCACTTGGTGGATGATAGTATTCATGTATATTCATGTTATCTGTTCATCTTATTGAAATAAACATGTAGAAGAATTCATCAGACAAGAAGCCTCCAAGTTGTGTACCATCCCCACCTTGTCTTCTCCCATGCCGCGCGAGCCTCCTGTGTGACCCCAAGCAGCTCTTTGACACCCTGCGTCGCTGGAAGAAAGTGGGGGTTAGCCATACCAAAATGGGGGTCTCACATGGTCTCACCGTTCTGAAATGGAGATTTCATATGATTTATATAATCCATGTTTAAAGCAATTTTAATCTACCCTGCTAATACAAATGGAAATGTAAGAAAAAACATGACTGGAAACTTTAATCGACAAGAATGGGGATATATTGGGAGATATGGCCCATCCCCCAATCTTAAATACCCCAATATGGATCAATATAGGACCCTTAAGTCATGAGTCATGAATAGAGCCAGTACACTTCACCAAGGGTTCGCGGGAAGGCTGGAATGATCCAACTGAGTCTTGTCAATGATTACTACATTCTGGTGCTTTTGCATCGTATAACCCACTTGCGAAGGATTTGCTCACTTAGAAACTTAGGAAGCCTCTCAGAAGCATTGGTACAATGTGAGGCCCCCCAGTGATGTTTGTTGGTTTATAAGCCCAAGTAACTATAGTTATCAGTACCATAAACCATAGTTATTGGCGTTATAAACCAACTTAGCTATCTTGGGGGCCTCACATTGTAGGTATCAGGGTATCAGTCAACTGGAGGGTCCGAGATCCACGGGAGTACGCGCATCGTGTCTGGAAACCAATCAACTCCCATCCCTTGAGCCTGATTTGATTCCACAGCGACGAGTCAGTTGAAGGGCGGCAATTCAATGGGAACCCCAAAACAGCACTCAAGCCAAGAGATATATCTAATGTTATCTAACATATTTTTGGGAGGGATCGATGGAGCACTCATGATACACCTCCTGCAAAGTTCACCCGCAACAACAAGAAAGTAACCAAGAAAGTAAATGAGGTCGAGGAAAATAATTTTCCAACTCAATTCTTGGGTCAGAGTCTGTGTCATTCCCTAGGCACTGTGGGAAGAACATGGCTCCCTGACGGCACATTTTGGCACCTCTGGTCGCCGTAATTCAAAGGCATCGCGATCGAAGTCGTAATTGGTCCATTCCATAGATGGATCCTGGGCATCACCGGGTACACTCCAAGCCCAGCCCAAAGCAATGATAATTATACTGACATTTCCGGGAGTTGGCGGAGGACCTCTTTTTGAACACAAATAACTCTACTAGAGAGATGAATAAGAAGTTAGCCAAATGGTCAGGAACCGGATTAAAAACACTTTCCAACTGCGATGCCTTCTAATGTACTTGTTTACTGTCCATTAAAAAATGTTGATGGCTTTTGCGTGTGTTTGCTGGCGCACGTCCAACCCGCTGAAAAATATATGCGAAGCTCACCACGGGAGCACTTATACATGTTGCGATGAAGAATCATGTGGAAACCACTCAACGGACCAAGGCTGTACAGTTATACCGACTTGTGGATCGGACACTTTTTGGTAGATTCAAGGTATACAGTATACAGAAACAAGAAGATACCTTTTGACAAAGACTCGACTTCTATCAATTGAATTCCACATCCCTCTGGCTGAATCTACCGTTTTGCTGGTTACATACCAATCCTGGTTGAAAATACAAAACATGTTGCACTAACAATCGTTGAAGGAAACTCCATGATTCCATGATATTGTCAACGCAGCGCAAAAAATGGAACCAACAAAAACAAAATGAATACAACCAGCAACAACGGCTCACTGGAGTGCCAACCTTCAGGCCCAATTCACCCATTCTCATTTCCTATTGGCCATCAATAGGGGGCCAATAACAATCATCATCACCATCACCGCCATCATCAACCTTGCTATCCCCAGCCCGGCCATTATCACAGTGCCTGCTTGGCACAGCCAACCTGCACTGTGGGGTGGCTTATGAATGTTTATGGTAGATATACAGTGGCTGGGAAGCTCAATTCGTCTTAGTGGTTCCAACTGGTTCCCCATATTTTCTAGGAAAAATATGGAGACAACCATAGTTCCTTTTCTCCCTAATCACCAGAGAGCATCTAATATGTGGGACCGGCACTTGGGATCGTCACCTTAGTCACCTTCAAAACTGGACAACTACAAAAAATCGATCGAAAGGTCGCAGCGTTGGCCAACTCCGTAGTCAAATCATGTATCAGATCCAACTTCCCATTCAAATTGGCACTTATTCCAACATGTCCAATAAAAAAACATCCATTTATCGCAAAATTCATAAGATGAATAAATGTAGGCCATACATAAATGATATTAATCTATGTCAGGATGTCCCATTTATGTTTTCTAGAATTTATGAAGGCCATTGCTTAAGGCCATCCGGTTGGTGGTTTCAACCCCTCTGAAAAATATGAAAGTCAAATGGGATTATTGTTCCCAATAATGTCAAGTCAGGATTAATCAACCCTGCCGGATAAATCAACCACCACTGCCCCAAACAATTTTTGGAATTTAAAAACAGGTGGCCCCCCGGGATTAATAAACTCCTTGGCCTACCCCCGATTAACAAAGCAACAGTGCTGAAATTCCTTTTGTTTTTAACCAAATTTCTCTATTTCCAATTCCTTTTGTTTTTCATCATGTTTCATCAATTTCAGACACGTGAGATTTTAGCAATCAAATCTCACGAGGCTGAGAATGAGCCAAAACGGCTGCGGAAAATCAACCACCAGTGCTGAAATGTGAGATTTTAGCAATCAAATCTCGCGAGGCTGGCAATGAGCCAAAATGACTGCGGATAATCAACCACCAGTGCTGAAATGTGAGATTTTAGCAATGAAATCTCCTAAGGCTGAGAATGAACCAAAATGGCTGCGGATAATCAAATCTCAGCACATCCAATGGAATTTTATCAAGTCCAATGGAATATTATGGGTTCCATGAGATTATGACAATCAAATCTTATCAAATCTCATCATATCCAAACCCAGAAAATTGTATGGTTCAGAGGGCGCTTATTATTAAGGGGGAACGCTAGGAAAGACCTTACAAGGTCCATCTGACCTTGTGGGTGGGGTATTAATCCGGTGTTGCCATTATATGGAAAGTCATAAAAGCCCATGGTTCCAAACCACCAAGCCAGAACATAGATTGGGATTTTCCAATCAGAAAACCATCCATTTCTTGGGTATCCCCATTACCAGCCAGAACATGATGGCCGTATGTCCCTCGCTCCTCGGCGTCCGGCAACTTCTTGAAGGGAAAGTCGTCGAAGTGTCGCAGATCCGCTGGGCCTGGCGCTGGCCATTTTCCCCCACGGCCGGCCTTAGGACGTGTTGAAACGTGGGAAAATCCATGGGACAATCCGCTGTAAATGGAGCTTTTCATAGGAAAATCAAAGGAAAATCAGAAAATCCATGGAGGTTTTCATAAGAAGATGCACTATAAAAATGGAAGTTAAGTGGTTGTTGGGAAAATTATCTCACTAAATCGTGGATTGCCCGTTGCCAGCCATGTTTGATTACCAGAGGGTAGCGATTTTTCTTAGGAAAAACAACTGCAACTGCTGATAATTAGTATAACTACTGGGGTATTCGTCATTGGAATGATATTCTAACAGTTATACTATCAATATAGTTATTCTATCAACTATGTCCAAAACGATCAACAGTATAACTTTGGCAGGTTATATTCCCAATGGTTTGGGGCAATGGGGCACCAAAAAAGCCTGCCATCGACATCGGATGGGCTTCGGGGATATTTCAAGCCAACACTGAGATGTTGACCTACCACATGTGGACATAGATGCCTTTATCGATAATGTTAATGTATACATATATATATATATACACACATTTATGTATATAGTATATATATATAGTTGCAGTATATATAATTATATAATATATAAATATGTATATATGTTTATATACATATATAATGATATATATATATATATAGTGATTGTATATTTACATAGACAAAGAGGATATAGATGTGCACATGCCAATGAAATCTATAAAAGAACCAAACCAGACCCACGACTTAGCAGGGATACATACATACATACATACATATATATAATGTATATGGTTGAAACAGAGTGCCCATGATGTAATAGGCAGGCTCAAATACCAGACTTAACAGCAGAGTACCGTGGTTTTGGGCCTTTGGAGGGGGCTTTATGTAATGTGTTTGCTTCTGTCTTTTTGTGCTACAGAGAACATCCAACAGCCTTCCTTTCCCTACCAGGTAAAACCAGCGATATGGCCGCATTATTCAAACCCACAGCTGTCTGACAGGTCCAAAAAATCCAAAAACACTAGACTGAAGAATCCAACTCTGAACTTGTTTGCTGCTGCACCCAAAACAAATAGCCATACACTAGCAAAACAATCCAGTTCACCTCTTCTTTTCAGTGTGATTCTGTGCATGTGGGGAACATGACTATAGCGCATCATTGCGAATCAAACATTGTGTACCTTGAAGCATCCGTGCATATACAATAGATACATAGAAATGTATTAATTAGATATAGGTACAACATGGAATTATGCACTGCCTATAGTAGTGGGGTTTCTGGAATCTGGAATATTGCATTTATCCATTATCCTCCATGTACGTGCATTCATGGCTTAGAAACACAAGATCTACCTTCGACTCACGGTGTAAACATGGCGCAAAAACCATCGAGTTCCGGTTTGATCGGCGGCTTCATCAAATGCAAACGCCTCTCAAGCCGGTGTAAATCCCAAGAGGGATAGCCACAAATGGGAACAAACACTACCGGTAAACTATCTGTTTGCTATTGAAAATGGCCACAGAAATAGTTGATGAAAAATTGTGATTTTCTATAGTTATTAGTTTAACAGGTATGTTTTATCAAGTTTTGATGGACATGTTGTCCCAACCTGTTGAAAACATCGAATTCTACACAAGAACACACTTCCCTAGGACCAACCTTCAGTTTCCATTCCTTGCTAACAGATCATTGGTATTTCATGACCGAGGTGATTTTGGATATTTGCTGACAATTCGAGTGTTTCCTTTCAAGTAGAGGTACCCCAAACCATTCACCAAAAATGATCGGTTTCCCCTTGGACAACTCCATGTAGGATGAATATCCATTGGATTTTATGGCTGAGATGGGATTCACATCATGAGAATCCCCAGTAGATTCGGTTTGGCATACTACCCTACAATCATCCAGTAATGGGGGTAGATGGCAGCCACTGCCCATATCTGGGTTTGACTGAAAATTAAAATGGTATATCCGAAAATAACCATAGGGGTATATCCCATTTTCATCCATTTTCAATACACTCATCTTAACCTTCAGCCGAAGCTGCGAGAAGTCAAGGCCCTTGAAGAAGGGTTCTTCTCGACACTGCCTAGGCACTGCTTGGATCCAGCTGAAGGAAACGGGTTGGATTGCCATGTGGATTTACAAAGGGTTGTAACTGGGAAATGTCTAGTATATCCTACTGGACAACTGGTTGCAGTCGCCAAGATGACATCATATATATATATATATAAATATCAACTTATGAACAAATACGTACATGGCAAATGTGTTCATACAAGTGAGATATGGTATAGTTTATATTTGTTTAAATACATATAACATAGACTTCGGCTATACTTGGAACACCAGTAGTGCCCGCACGAGGCGGGCCGGAAGTTGCCTTAGAGTTATACTCTAAAACCTTTCTCATCAATAGAACTTGCGTGCGCCGTGCGCCAGCCAGGCCCGCGTGCTTTGTGCGAACCTGTTGCGCTGTTGTTGTCCAAGAACATGACCTGCGCGCGACCCCGGTGCAACGCAACGCCAAGTGAACACTTTCTTCACACTTCACACTTGCACTTCACACTCCACACTTCATCTCATCTCATCTCATCTCATCTGATCTCTTCTCACCTCTTCTCACCTCATCTCAACTCTTCTCATCTCATCCCATCTCTTCTCACACGTCATCTAAGGAAGTTCTTCTCAATTGTTTTCATCTCATCCGAGCACTGATCATCCTCGAAGTTCGCCTCAACTCATCTCAGCTGTTCTGCACGCCAGAAAGCTCTTACTGTCAGAGAGAAGACTCTTGCAAAAAACCGTTGGGCGCAGAAAGCTTTTGCACACAGAAGCTTGAGGCACAGATGCATTTACACAGAAAAGCCTTGCCAAAATATGTTGTACCACAAAGCTTGCACAAAGCACTTCCCAGTACTAGTTTGTACTACACAGCTTGCACAAAGCACTCCCCAGTACTACTTAGGTACTACAAAGCTTGCACAAAGTACATCCCAGTACTACTTTGTACTACAAAGGTTGCACAAAGCACTCCCCAGTGCTACTTTGTACTACAAAGCTTGCGCAAACCACGTCCCAGTACTACTTAGGTACTACAAAGCTTGCACAAAGCACGTCACAGCACTACGTTGTACAACAAGGCTTGCACAAAGCAAGTCCCAGTACTACTTTGTACTAAAAAGTTTGCACAAGGCATGTCCCAGGACTACTTTGTACTACAAAGCCTGCGCAAACCACGTCCCAGTACTACTTTGTACTACAAAGCTTGCACAAATTTCAAAGCACGTCCCAGTACTACATTGTACTACAAAGCTTGCACAAAGTATTTCCTAGTACTACTTTGTACGACAACGCTTGCACAGTGCACTTTGCAGAACTACTTTGTACTACAAAGTTTGCACACAGCACGTCCCAGTACTACTTTGTACTACAAAGCTTGTGCAAAGCACTACCCAGTACTACTTTGTGCTACAAAGCTTGCACAAAGCACTACCCAGTACTACTTTCTACTACAAAGCTTGCACAAAGCATGTCCCAGTACTACATTGTACTACAAAGCTTGCACAAAGTATTTCCCAGTACTGCTTTGTACTACAAAGCTTGTACAAAGTACTTCCCAGTACTACCTTGTACTACAAAGCTCGCAAAAGGGACTTCCCAGTATACTACCTTGTACTACAAAGCTTGCACAAGGCACGTCCCAGTACTACTGTGCACTACAAAGCTCGCAAGCAGAATGTCCCTGTACTACCTTGTACTACAAAGCTTGCACAAGGCACGTCCCAGTACTACTGTGCACTACAAAGCTCGCAAGCAGAATGTCCCTGTACTACCTTGTACTACAAAGCTTGCACAAAGCAT
>Ga0126342_10018713_pt1 | contig 11841 bp, 9 predicted proteins | sample Cyp1metagenome_FD_92528 | JGI IMG/M metagenome (GOLD analysis project Ga0126342, IMG submission 92528) | Coral microbial communities from Lord Howe Island, Old Settlement Bay, Australia - Cyphastrea 1 metagenome | ecosystem: Host-associated > Invertebrates > Cnidaria > Coral ... | reverse complement strand
TCAACCTGGGACCTTCCCAGCTCAGTGTGCACCGCTGGACCTCAACCTGGGACCTTCCCAGCTCAGTGTGCACCGCTGGACCTCAACCTGGGAACTGCCCAGCTCAGTGTGCACCGCTCGACCTCAACCTGGGACCTTCCCAGCTCAGTGTGCACCACTGGACCTCAACCCGGGACCTGCCCAGCTCAGTGTGCACCGCTGGACCTCAACGGCCAGATAGGATGCCAGAAGATATGCCAGATAGAATGTCAGATAGAATGCCAGATAGAATGTCAGATAGAATGCCAGGTAGAATGCCAGAAGATATGCCAGATAGAGTGCCAGAAGATATACCAGATAGAATGCCAGAAGGTATGCCAGAGAGAATGCCAGATGGGATGCCAGAAGATATGCCAGGTAGAATGCCAGAAGATATGCCAGATAGAATGCCAGATGGAATGCCAGAAGATATGCCAGAACACCTGCCAGAAGATATGCCAGGTAGAATGCCAGAAGATATGCCAGGTAGAATGCCAGAAGATATGCCAGATAGAATGCCAGATCGAATGCCAGAAAATATGTCAGATAGAATGCCAGAAGATTTGCCAGTAACCAAATTTATAAATGTCATGGTGGGGATCACACGAAGTAAAGTAATTTTAAATGCACTATAGTGGTACTGACTGTTGTTTCGTTTTTGTTTTCTGATAACAATTTGTTTCCCAACTGACTTGTGAGTTGGGACTCGAATCCCAAAGATTATGATATAGGTTGGTTCGAAAGGGTAGAAATGTTTAAAACTAATGCTCTGGAAAAATTGGGAACATCACCAGTTTTCACTCTCGCGCGGACATGAGTCTCAGGTTCCAATGCACGGGTAAAATGCAGTGCAGTTGGGCCGGACAGTTTTCACGGTCTTCTTGAGGTCACCTTCCAGTTTCACCCGGCCAACTTCGAAGCAAGCACCGTGACCTGGCGGATGAGGTTCAACCTGGAGAATGGTGGGTTTAATGGGGTTTAATGGGGGTTGATAGTGGGATTTAATGGAATTTATATCATGGAAATTCATGCTTTACATGATGCTTACCCTCAGGAAATTTCACAGTTTGTCTTGGTGGCCCATTTAGTGTCACAAGATTAACATTTTTTTGACATGGTGATTGTCCATGGCTATGTTGAACTACCAGCGGGTATCGGGAATGATGTTGTAGATTTACCCAACATTTTTTTGGGGATTTAAAGCGTTGACCATTGGGAAATTGGCTAACTAATTGGTGCATATTTAGCTGCAGATCTAACGAGGGTATACCGGTACAATCCATGAAAATTGTGAATCAAAGCACGAAGAACTTTATCTGATGATTATTTACTTCCCTGGCCGACTTCACAACGTAGATGGTGTTTAGGTCTGCGGGGATTAAGATCATATCAGAAATATATTAATATATATATATATATATATGTTTTTTTCTGACTTGAGAATATGAGAAGTACCATAACCCAACCCAGGGATATGGAAAATTGCCAGTTGATGAAAGGACGTCGGATTTGTAAATTCCCTTGATCGTGTCTGTGTGTGCAAAATGTGATTTGCACTGGACCACCCTGCAGGCAGCCCATTTTACCAACTTTGGGATAAGTTCCATTTGGTGTTGGTGACCGATCAATTTGGCAACAACCTGCCCAAAAGAATCTAAGCAACACGAAGCAAAACAAAACTGGATTGATGTTTACAAGTTCTTCCGCTTGACTTGTTTGTTTCAATAGTGGTGTCCAGATGGTTTTTGCCGTTGTGTATCCTCATCATATACCATAAATCATCCTATAGACCTCGTCACATGAAGGCTCCCAGGGTTGTGGTAAGATCTGCCATCACCGGCCATGTGATGAGGTATACCTCTTTGGTGCCTTGAAGTTGTACGGAACCAGGTGTCCGACGGGGTTCTCCGGTCCCGTGAAGCTAAAGGGGGCAGATAGCTGTGGGATTTTCATGTTTTTTGGGCAAACATAGTGGATCTTCAGCTTTTCAAGGTGATGCCCCAGTTCGAAAAAGTGATCGAAATCGCAAAATTGGTTCACACAGTACGTATAGGGTTTATGGATGTCAATAAATGTCAATGGTAGATGTACTAAAGTAGTTGATGCAGACAACATAGACCATCAAACATGACTGGGGCAGACCACTTTGTTGGGATTTGACCACTCCATGGTACTCCGATTCTTTTGGGATGCGTTCAATGGAACTACCCGGTATGAATTAGCACCTGTGTCAGGTTAGCAGTTGTGAATCCGACCTGGTTCCATGTCCACCAGTGGAAGTAAGAAAACCAACTGTTCATGAGGCAATTCAAGGATAGTTTGCGGGTAATTCTACTTGAGGCAATTATGTTTCATTGAATGTAGACCAATATGTGCAAAGCTGTGTTTGTGAACCTTTGGAACTCTGAGATCAACATGAGTCGAGAGAACTGCGGTTTTGTTCCTACTTGATTTTGAATATATTGGAGTTGGAGTTTGGGAGTCCACCCAACCACTTTGGATTTGATGTTCATCCCAAAAAGATGAACTGTTTGAACAAGACCCAAGACCTTATTTTGAAGATTCAAAATGATACGGATAACATGCCATGTGCACCGGCACTGGAGGAGCAAAGAACTCCTAGATGCAGGCGGGAGGTGTTGGGTGTACCTGGAATGTCATCAACCGCATGTCGAACAATAGATGAGATAGATGGGAAGGCTTGATTACTGTATCCTTTGGTTGTTTTCCAGGTTGCTATGAAAAAAATCACAATTCTTATGAATGCAGGTAAATAATCATGAATCATCTAGAACATGCGATAACAATGATTTTTTGGGTAGTGACATGTGACATATGATGATAATATGTATGACAGTTAGACATAATAAATGGATTTATTACAACTCCTTGGTGATTGAACATAGCTATGGAAAACCGCCGGCGTTTTCACAGGTAAATCATTCATAACTCACCTATGAATGGGCCACTTTCCAAAGCTATCTTCAATAACCAGAGAGCAAGTGTCATGATTGTGGGATAGAGGTCATATAATGGTCAACCAGCTATTACAAATATGATTATATATATATACACAAATCAAGATTGAACTGGTTAGGTTGAATGGGCAATTAGCTATCAATATATGGCGATGTAACGGGGATGTATGCATGGGAATCTATATATATATATATAACTATATAGTTTATAATGTTTATAATATATTATATTATATTATATTATATTATATTATATTATACTATATTTTATTATATTATATTATATATATATATATGTTTAATTTATCATATATATATATATTATAGGACAACTATGGATAAAATGCAACGACCTCACTGCGACGTCACTAGTGTAATGGTTAGCTTCGGGGAGACTCATCCCAGTGGCTGAACTTTTGAGGCAGTGGCCATAGTTTCCCATGAGTTTGTGGGATTTTTGTGGGGGTGGTCCTTAGGCAAATCCAAGAAAACCATTAAAAGATCACCGGGTACCGATTGGTTAGTGGGGTAATACTTTAATAATTCAATACTTTACCAACCTGTACAATGGTATTTCCCATGGCTCAGTTGCCGCAAGTCAAAACTTTTTATGCAATGTGGCTGCAGGTTTAAAAAATGTTACTCAGTTGCTCATGTACAATTTTTTATGTGGCTTTGCCCAGAAAAGGTATGCATGGAACATCACCAGTTTTTTTTTGATTTTCCACATCTCCCCGTTGACATGGGTTACTTTATGGGTTTGTTCGAAAATATTTCAGTACCCCTTAAGACAACTGGTTCCTGATATTTGTTCTTTTTAAGTGGCCTTTTGCATCGCAAATCACCCATGTTCAGTTTCAGACCCCAGACTTCGCAGGTGAGCCAACAGAGCAGTGCAACGGCGTGGGTCGACCCCAGTGGACGGTTACGTAACGAACTGGAAAGATCCACCATGAATTTCATGGGACAATTCACTATAAATGGTGATTTTCCATATAGTTATATGTAAACGTTTACCAGAGGGTAGGGGTTTTAAGGTTAACATTGGAATTCCGTTGATCTTAGTTTTTGATTTTGAAACTCGTCCAGTCAGGGGATATGACAAAACAATAAAAAACCGTTGAATTTGCGGTTTCACATCTTAACGTTGATGAAACTGAAGCTGAACCCCGTGGCCAAGACTGAAACATATTGAGTGACTTGACTCACCAAGCAGAAAACACCATCCCAAGATATCCAACAGACTGGTTGACTGGTTATGACTGGTTGGGTTGCCAAAATCGTAGCTCAGTGTCTTCGACCCCGTAGCCGTGTTCTCAACGTGCAAGCTGCAAACCAACTGTAGCTGAGCGGAGCCACTCAGCTGCAGCCAGGGTCGGAGGTTCGAGAATCTACAGTAGTTGGACTGGTGGATGAGCCGCTTGTTTATTTCGCTCCGTTTAGCCCCAAATGGGGGCATGTCTACAGTAATACTTGGCCCGTTCTTGATTTTGTTTTGATATCTAGGATCTAAGATCTAAGATTTTGAGATATCTAAGATTTGCCATGACCTGGGTATGGGAAGATGCCAGCAGCCACCACTTTTTGGGTCCAGCCAGGACATGGCAGACACTGATTCGGAGCCACAGGCCGAGTGGGGCAAAATTCTAAATCGAAGGCATGTCAAAAACCCGGCACCTCCTCCAAATTTCAACAACATATCATCCTTCAAACTTTATCACCCAGGCAAACTTGAACCAACTTAGTATCAAACAGGTACATAGTTGTCGTATGTTGTCGTATGTTGTCGCTTTTAGAAGAACATGAAGAAGCTACTATTCAAACATTGAAACACCTCATGATTTGTCTATCCCCTCGTAATGAGGAACCCCACCAAAAATCTGATGATTTCAGCCTTACCCCAGCAGGTCCCAGCTGAGGCTGCGGAGGGTCGTGGTGGGAAAGTGGAATTGTTTTTTTTCCAACATGTTTGCAACATGTCGTTCGTTGATTTACCTATTCAAAATAGTGATGTTCCAAAGTTATGTTAGTTTACGAGAAGATATCCAACACAAAATGTTGGATATATATGCTGGATGTTTCGCCAAATGAATAGAAAATAATAGAAATTCCGGATTGTTGGGAGGTTCCATCCAGCAAAATGTAGGATGTCCCATCCAAAGATATGGTGATAGCAACCTATAGGTAAAGTCGTCAACAAAGCCAAGGACAACTGTGAATGCCCTGATGAACAGAACAATTCGAAACGATCAGAATGATTTTAAACGATCTATAAACATTACGGGTTGGTGGTTTCATTCCATTCACACTTTTTCAGATGATTTTCACCCCAATTGACGTTCTTCCTTTTCTAGGCCTGGGCCGTGCAACCCCCAGTCTCTTAAAAAGATAACCCATCAAATCCTGATGATATGCCATGATGCCCAAGGAGAGGGATCATAAGAACTTTGGCCAGCCAGTTACCCGCTTCCCAACAGAACCAATCCGCCATTTCTGGTGGTTGAATTCGAATCTTTTCTATAACCATCTATGGGTTGCTGCGCTACTCACCCCTGACAGATTTTGTCAGTCTCACCTGTTGAGATGGCGATGGAGAGAGAGAGATACAGTATCCATCTATATCCCCATAGATATTCCCATGAGCTCCCATTAAATCCCCATGAGCTCCTCATAACATCTCCATTTGCTGGTTAAGCCCAGCCACGTGTTCCCAGGACGAGGAGCACTCGTCGCACGACTCGGAGTCCGGCGGCGAGAGCGAGGACTCGGACGAGAGCTCCGAGGGCTCCGATATGGACGTCATGGAGGAGGCCTGCGAACGCGGTAGGGCGCCTTGGACCCAGGAGGGTGAAATATTTCAGTGGTGCTTTTTTCCCATAGACAGGGGTTGGTAACTGTCCCATTTTGGGAATATTGAACATCACCTTATAGTAGCCATTATAGACCATATACCTAATGGTTGGGTGATGTTCAATGGGGACATTTAATGACCCATGATAGAAGAAGGTGGGGCCATGGAGTTTTCTAAGTTGAGTTAATGAAAATAGTGATTTCACCAACAACAAAATAAATATTCAACTCGAGGGAGGCCTTGGACGGATGAAGCGGCTGCGTTTTTGAACAGCTTTTGGATGGGGATTTAACGAACAAGAACCGGGATGATATAGGGATATTCTGGATTTGTTTGGGGGAAAATAATGATAGGAATTTGCTGGTTAGGAGCCATACTTGGACTCTTAATCGGTATATATATATATGTGTGTGTGTGTGGGATACCCTCACGAATCGGAGACTTAGTAAACCTCGTTACGAAACCAGTTTCTAAGTGGGATGATTGGGATGATTCTCCGAAGTGCTGGATGGTTAAGTGATGAATCTACAACTGGATATGGCCATACAAGCTGGGGCCCGTTGAGCGATGCTCATCGATGCTCAGTTGGTTTATAACACTTCGTCATAGCAAGGGTTGAATGTGGATGGATTTAACCAACTAGTTTTAATCATTAATTGATAATATATACATAACTAGATTAATATGTTAATAGAAAAATAGCATATATATATAATTAATATACTCTCTCTCTCTATATATATATTATGAGGAATAGATGAATGGGCTGGGCTGTGAAGCAACCAGCGTTTAACCAGGGGGCACCTTTTAGAGATTAATGATGAGTAATTAATGTAGTACAGAAAGAACAACGATCACATAGTTTGCAATGGGATATTTTATGGGATATGTGATATGTACAGCAATATATATATACATATATATATACAACATGATTCGGGATGATTTCAAATTGTTTGCCACCAAATGGCAATTTTGATTAAGGGCATGTTCAACCTTTGGATTTTTGAGGTACCCCATTTTCAGACAAACCCAACAAAAAGAAAAATCATTGCAGTATATGATGCACTCTCTAGGAAATTAAGACATAGACACCCAATTCCTCCTCTCACAGAATGGGTTTAATGGAACATTTGCAGAAAAAACAAGAATATTTGGTAGGTACCATCTGGATATTTAACATAGCCATGGAAAATCCCTTATAAATGGAGGTTTCTAGCTGGGAACATCATCTATAAATGGGCCATTTTGAATGGCTATATATGGCTATGTTAAATAACCAGAGGATAAATCCATTCTTTTTGTAAAGGGTTCCCCTTGAGCCAATCCTTGGCAGATCCTGCCGATCCTGCCCCGCTTTGAGGAAACACATCCTCGCGTAATCACATCTTCCTGGCACATCCAGAAACTTGGCTAAGCGTGGCTAAGCGGAGTACCTGAAGGCATGGATCTCTCTACAGAAACCATGGGGTAGCCGATTTACGCACTTATTTTAAGGGACCATTGATGGGGTGTTTCATGTTAGGCGGATGGGATTGTGAAATATTGTGAATGAGAATCACCTGGCATTTTCCATTGAAATCGCATCCCGAAATATATGTGGATATGTGGATGCAATTGTCAACTCACCATGTTGCTGGCTTCACGGGGAATGATTGCCAGATGTAACCGGGATTTTGAGAGAACCAGAATCCCACCAAAGGCTTGACAAAATTTGCATCCCTCCACAAAAATCCAGAAACGGTTTCAACTAATGAAACGAAAAGGTACCGATCAAGATGGATTTCGAACTCGTTAAGCTCGCCATACCTTCCAGCCCCACCCGGGTGATGTTCCCAGTGATGATTAACAAAAACAGGCCGTTGAATTCACGGAGACCATTTGAGTTGATAACAGTTGAAGCTTTACCAAACTGACTCAACCACGCCTTAAGTCTTGGCCTTTCAATAGATCCCGATAATACAGGGCAGATTCATTGCCGAGGCTTCGTGTTGTTTGGACAATTGCCTCCCTTCTATGGCCGGAATGACTGTCAAGATGATTCGTGCTGCCCAGTGCAGCTTTAATGGCCCAATTATTTGCTGTAGTTCATGCTTCTTTGGATTGTTTGTCATGGTATTTTCATACAAATCATCTCTAAAATCCATCAATCATCATAAATCGGATTCTAAGCTTCTCCAAAGTTCCAGATGTCCATTGTGATACTAAAATTCCACCAGGCTTTCTTTGGCCAACCGTCCATCACTGATCACATGGCCTCGAGGCTGGCCTACGCGGCCAAGAAGGGCGAGTGCTCCTGGCGCAGCCGCATTCCTCAGCAGCTTGGCCATAGAAATAGTGAGTTTTCCCGTGAAAAATGGTGGATCTTTCCAGTTCGTTATGTGAAATTACCAGAGGGTACTGTAAAAGGTGAACATCCATGAAGTAATAGGTGAATCAACATTTTTGAAAAATAAATATAAATATATATATATGATGATGATGATGATGAACGAATGGGATGAGTCCAAAAATTGTTCCCGTTTGACCTGAAACGGGGAGACTAAAAATACAGGGCAACTTCAATGGGTTTGAAGTTGATTGAAGCCTTTTCAGAACGGAAGTGTTTCCTTACTGGGTTGGAGGAGCAACAGGTGTAAACGAGTGAAATTCCAAGATAACTCTTCTATGCACTGGGAGATTTTCCGTTGCCCATTGCTAGGCCACGTCACTAAAGAGTAGCATCGGAAATGATATGTATCCAAGATTTAAGTAATGTTCTGGGTGATGGTTTGGAACATGAATTTTATTGTTCCATATATTGGGAATAATCATCCCAACTGACTTTCATATTTTTCAGAGGGGTAGGTATACCGCTCATTCAGTTGGGAATGTCATCATCCCAACTGACGAAGTCATATTTTTCAGAGGGATCCAGATGCTACCAGGTACATCCAGTTCAATAAACGCAAACGCATGGCCAACTTTGGGAAACTTTGGGGTCACAGTAGAAAGTTCTGAGACCGCAGAGGTCAAACGACTTGCTTTCCGCAGGAAGGGAGGAAATGGTCAGTGCGTATGTAGAGATGCAATAGCTTTGTTGCTTGAAGTTTCTTGTGTTGAGCCTTTCATTGTAATACTTTTTACCCTGGCCGTGAACGGAGGGGTTAAAGGGAAACTCTGGAGGGAACCAAAAACATCCAATTTTCCCATGGATTTTCCCATGGAACATGGTGTCCTGTACATGTTCCCCAAACATCCCCAAATCAATCCGTTGAGACAGTGGTTGAATACATGTGATTTGTTTTCCTCGACCAAAATCTGGAAGAAGTGATCTTGTTGTAATAATGACTGCGTGAAAAAAATACGTGCACCAAGATGTTTACTTGTTTCGGGCTTAGATGGGTTTGTCACATCCCGTTAGAAATTAATTAGGGATCAAGCAGACACAACTCATTAAATTGAGGATTTTTCCACACTTCATAAGCACGGCTGGGTCAAAAGCAGACATGCCAACACATTGGCGAACATCCTTTAGCTGGCTTCTTCGGGTCACGTCAACCCTGTATCAATAAGCTTTTGGCCAGCATTTAATGGGTGACCCCTTTTTTTATCACCTAGCGTTTGCTCATCCAAGTTACTATATACAATATATATATATAGTATGAATGTATATTATAGATTTATAGGAAATATATGGAAATATATCTAACCAACTTAGCCATCATAAATCAACTAAAACTCCATTAAAACAAGTTTCCTGGTGAAACTTCAATCAGCTGCCCAGGTATCAAATGGAGCGGCTTAGGCTGGTTTGGGGAAGTGGGTGTTTCTTGGGCGTAGCGATAGATGAGGATGGATCAATAGCTATACAACCATCAGAATGGTTTGATAATGGATGGCACGTTGATGGATGGAATGCTATCGTTATTCGCCGTCGTTTATAACGAGTAGATGAGTAGATAAACTTCAGAAAAACCAAGTACTGGCCGCAAAGGGCAAAGGATTTTGTGGATTACGATGCCTTATGCATTACCATGGATTACCCAAGGGGAAACAAAATACCTTATGCTATGGTTTTGAGGGTCCAACACTGCCATGTTTGATATGTTTTCTGAGTTCCTACGCCCTCCGAGTACCCATGAAAATGGGTTCAAGTCCCAAAACTAATGGCTATATGTATATATATATAATATAATATATATATATATATATATCATATTATATTATATATATTATATATATATTACCATGGTGAGTAGATTACCCATTTTCTATCATGGCTGTGTTACATTGTACTACCCATTTTTTGTAGGTACTTAGAAAGTCTATAGGTTGACACGGGCCTCACCCATGACATCCATGCGTCCATGCGCTATGACATCCACGACTCACAGGGAAGCCGGCTGGTCCGGAAAGTGCTACTTGCGAAGCTTGTGATGCAACAGGGGAGCAGGTAGCCATTGCTGATATCTACATATACAACAAGAACATATATAGGGATGTGCATGGAGATAACATGTATGGGTACCAGCAAACGGCCCAGTTGGCTTACTAAGTTGGTTTCTAACCTGCTTTATTGTAGATATTTTCTTTAGTTAATGATGGGGTTTATGAAACTGAGTTCTACATCGGGGACACCACCTGGTACCCGTATGTTTTCCCGTGTACATTATTGTGAAATGGTAGGAAATTGTAGTGTCAGAATTCCGTACGTTTCTGCACGTGTATTCTCCCACATACACTCAGACATACCGACATACATATTCATATACGTATAATATAAATATACATATCTATATATATATACCATATGCATGGTGTCATATTGATATAGTTGGTCCATTAGGGTTTCATTGTTTGAGTCACCAAGTTCTAAGCTCAGCGAACAATCTAGTTCGGTCTATTTAGGACCCCAACATGAAGGGACCCATCAACAGATCAAAGTTGCTTCCAGATGTGCAGAATGTTTTGGGGAAGGAAATGCTGCGTTTAGATTTTTTGGAATGTAGCAGAGCATGTTTTGAAACGGGATGACATGTTAGACCACCCATTGTGCAGGACTCCATATCAACAAATCCGGAGAATTCGAGTTTTGAGCCTTTGTTTCTCATGTTGAAGTGTTGGCCATATGCAAGAGATCCCGCGAATGTTCTTTTTCCCAGGGAAATGGCCAAGCATCTGGTCTCAGGACATGAGAAACGTGTGTTGGACTTGTCCCGCAATAAGAGGATCCCCCTGAATCATCCCACTCAACACTGGCCTCATCCAATACTCCATACCCACTAAATTCCCTGGTTGGTTTGGAACATGAATGGATGATTTTTCCAGTCTGTTGGGAATGGAAAATCATCCCAACTGACTCATATTTTTTCAGAGGGCTGTGGCTCAACCACCAACCAGATTTTATTAACCATCATTAACCATATATTAACCATTATTAACCAGGTATGTTAACCAACCAGTTAACCAACCAGTTAACCAACCAGTTATTAACCAACCAATTCCCCATTGATCCCCGGATGGCCAAGGACTGGACGGTTTGGTCGAATCCTTTGAGGACAAGTTGTGCTTTCCCACCGTTGGAAAGCACGAGAAGGGTGCTACCATTGTGGCCTATGCCATGCCATTGTCCCGTGGTCGGCGAAGTCTCCTTAAAGTTTCTAGGGAGTGTTTCTGGTTTGGGGGAGGTGATTATTAGTTGATATATATATATACAGATCTATCTATCTATCTATCTATCTATCTATTTATCTATCCATCCATCCATCCATCCATCCATCTAATAATAATAATAATATATTATAATAAAATAAAACATAATATATAATAATATATCATATCTCATATGTAATATATAATTAATCTGAAATATATAATATTAATACATATAAAACATATATACTATAATATATAACATATATAATATATATAATATATATTATATATATAATATATATAATATATATAATATATATAATATATATAATATATATAATATATGTAATATATGTA
>Ga0126342_10018712_pt1 | contig 11841 bp, 10 predicted proteins | sample Cyp1metagenome_FD_92528 | JGI IMG/M metagenome (GOLD analysis project Ga0126342, IMG submission 92528) | Coral microbial communities from Lord Howe Island, Old Settlement Bay, Australia - Cyphastrea 1 metagenome | ecosystem: Host-associated > Invertebrates > Cnidaria > Coral ... | reverse complement strand
TCATCGATCAAAATAGAATGAATCTCTCAAACTTGGATTCAGCCTTTGAAAAAACATGCATCCCTATACCGATTCCTTATTCGCAAACCTCCTGCTTAAAAGCGGGCTTTGTGAAATTTGGCACAGAGAGTATCAACATTGATCAAGCAGCGGATTTTTGGTATTTATATAATATATATATCAATCTTTTTGGACTGACCCACGTACAAAATTGGGCTCAATTCGTGTGTCTATTGATCAACTGAATCAACTGTACCAAATCCGTGATCCCTAAAAAGGGTCTTGGAAAAAAGATAGGCTGCCAGGTATGTTTCACTGGTTTTGAGGCTTCTGCACATTGTACCCATCTGAATGAAGGAAGGTGCATGAGCTAAGCTCCACACGACCTGTTTGTTCATGGCTCTCCAAGACGCTTCCTGAGCCCGGTGTGGACCTGAGGAGATATCTGCTTGGTTTTTTACCATTTCCGTTGCTAGAATTCAGAACTACCCTTACTATGCATCAATGGATTGGTTTCGGGGGAAGTCTTAGCTGGAAACCATCTCCTTTCCCCCGAAATCCGTGGGTTTCCCTGTTTGGCAACACCCAAAAACATGGAAAAAGCAGAGTCCTATACCCAAATAGTGGTCACCTGCACCTTTTCTATATATATATATAAATATATAATATCCATATCATGTCTGCACACATTTGATGGTTCATGATGGTTCCCATGGATTTTCCCAACCTTTCAACCTTTCACTGAGCCACAGTGGGGACGCTTCAGGCACATTTCGCCCCCAAACCGCTGCCCGCGGCGGCCACGCGCTCTTTAAGCGCGGCGGTGGAAACGGTCGTTGTTTGGACCGCTGGCAGCAACGGTGACACCCAAGTGGTCCTAAACCTAGTGCTCAACCATCCAATTAGAATCAGTCATACAAAGTTATATGCAGTAATAATGTGAAATAATGTAAAACACAAACCATCCAGTGGAACCATATTTTTTTGGGGGGAGAAGCTTCCAATTACTTCTCACATGTTGCTCCTTGTTTTAGGATATTTAGCTAGTGAAACCATATGAAAAACATGAAAAAACATTTTGGTGGGTGGTCTTGCCCATCCAAACCCTATAAACAATCATAATCGGAGTGCTATAGCTGCTATGGCAAACCCAACTTCCACTTGGGCCACTTGGGCCACTTGGGTTCTTTCCAGAATTGCTCAGGGATGGTCTGTATCACCCATTTCTGGCAAAATTTGGGGGAATGAGGAATGACAACCTATTGTCAAAATATGTCAAAATTATCCATTCTACTATTGTCCAACCCCAGCCACTCGAGCATTTCAAATTGCAAGTGCATTAACGACACTTTAGCACTATATAGGATGAAAATGGAATGTAAGTCTTCAAAGTGGGAGGTCAAATTTGGCATGTGGCAAATGTGTACAAAACGTCGAACGGCTTCAGTTCCAAAACCTCACTCCCAAAAAGGGCCCCAGCTGTGAGGCAAAACTCAGGCTGCCAACTTGGTGAGCTGTTGGGACATGAGCTACTACCTTGTTTTTCGGGCGCTTGATTTTCATATGTTCAGGAGGCTGTTTTGGCCCAATGTTGAATGACAATACAAAGGGATGCAAAGAGGCATCACCCATCCCCGTACCCTGCAAAACTGATGCCAGTGCCACTTGATCAGGTCCCTCATTTGCTCCACCCGCATCTCAACCTAGGGCGATGCTGTAAGTACCCTGGCACGCTGGCACCTTGCATTCCAATTGAATTCCCAGCACGTTGTTTTCTGATCCTGTTTTCAGATCCATATGGAGTCCATACCATCCATACCATCCCCCCAACAGCTGGAAAGTCATCCAACATCATCCGACTATCGCAGGACATGGATCAGTCCCGAAGCTCCGATATGGCCGGGTCCCCGGGATTCCCCAGCTGCCCTGGACTTTGCGTCCCGAAGCTCCTGCATTAGTTTGGCCTTGGAAGTTTCGACTGGAGACTGCAGCTGGACAGCCTGGAAAATATGGATTTAGCCTCTAAACAGCCCCATAGCTATTGAACATGGCCATTTAGTTCGTTTATTTACCCATCAAAAACGGTGATGTTCCATGGTTATGTGAACGTTTACCAGAGGGTAGATTAATGGATCATATGGAAACTTGGAATATGTTTGAACATCCCGTATTCATCCGTATTCTATCTATACTTCAGGATGATTATATCCTATTATGTCTAAGAATTACCCCTTACACCCAATCCTACCGTGCAGTCAACAGTCGTATCATGTCATACCCAGCTTAAAATCATGTCAAAATCCAGAGTGCACAGATTATTAAGACTATAACTATCCTAATATATCTTAATAGAAACCAAAATAATCAAATACATTCTAATGTATATATATATATATGTGTGTGTATTATGTGTGTGGGTGTGTATGTATAAACTCTTGGATCTCCCGAAACCTCCACATGTTGCCCTGGCTGTGCCTCCAGATTGCCATCCCAGCTATTTCTCGCCAAGGCCTCACGAAACCCATGGGTTTTTTATCACTTAAATGGCTACGGTTTTCCATCATCCAATGCTGGGATATAAAATGATATAAATATAAATATATATATATATAGTTATAAATATAGGGTACAACAAATGATGAACTAATATGGACAAATGATGATAAATTATCATGGGATTTAGGGCCTAGGGGCACCTTGCACCCTGTTTTCAGACAAACCTAAGTGATAATACATATTATATAGCCTCAATGGGCGGACCTAGCCAGGCCGTCACAACTTGGGAAAAAGACAAAGCAGCACAACATGTCACAACTTTGTTGGTTGTTTGATTCCAGCAGTTCAAGACTGCAGAAGCACAGTTTTCTGTCAAAAATGTCTCTAACAAACGGCGAGGCGAAAGGCACACGATGGCCCACCCTTTCCCGATGGTCATTTTGAAGATACTTGTGTGAATGTGACTTATGTATATTTAATGTGATATTCCTCCTGCGACCTGATGGTTATCTTGTGGCACATTATGGCACATTGGTGGGTCTTCTGAGGTTCCAAATGAAGGCTCGGAGAAGAGCTTGTATTGTGTAAAGGGGGTGGGGAACCTAGTGATATCTGATATATATATATAGATAAGAAGCAATAGATCAATAGTTTAAGTCATGGACACTTCATGGAAATGGCGTTGACAAACCTCAACTACTCGCCACGCGGCTTTTGATTAAGCAGCTGCAACAGTTCAGGTTTACAAGTGCTTGAGCTGCTCTTGGATAGCCGTGCAGTCACCGCCATGATCTACAGTGCCCCAGGTGACAATGGCTCCATCTTCCAGGATCGCAGCAAAAGCAGAACTTGTGGCGTAGATCTGCTGAACTTTCTGGAGCTGATCTTGAACACGATCGCTGTCACCACCGCACCATCGACCGCCCCAGGTTACAACCGTTTGATCCCCTAAGATCGCAGCAAAAGCGCTCTTTGCAGTGTAGAGGCTGTCAACATTCTTCAGCTGAGCCTGCACTCTGGTGCTGTCACCACCACACTGTCCATCACCCCAAGTGACTACGGATTTGTCTGCCAGAATAGCAGCGAAAGCAAAGTATGCGCCCTTAATTTGCCGCACATTTCTCAGCTGATTTTGCACAGCAGTGCTGTCGCCACCCCAGTCTCGATTCCCCCACGTGACCACTGTTCGATCTGCTAAAATGGCAGCAAAAGCAGAGTTTGTAGCACTGAGTTGCTGGGTATTCCTGAGCTGATCTTGAACGGCCGAGCTATCACCACCAGAGTCCTGATCGCCCCAGGTGACAACACGTCCATCTGCCAAAATCGCTGCAAATGCAAGCCTGTTGGCATGAACCTGCTGAACGCGTCGGAGCTGACTCGAAACGCTGCTGCTATCACCACCGTAGTCTGGATGGCCCCAGGTGACTACGCTTCCGCTCAGCAAGATCGCAGCAAAGGCATACTTTGTGGCTTCAACTTTCTGAACATTCTGCAGTTGATACCGGACCCTGCTGCTGTCGCCACCATATTCTGGCATGCCCCAGGTTACAACTGTTCCATTTGCCAAGACCGCAGCAAAAGCATACATTGCGGCATAGACCTCCCGCACCGTCACAAGCTCATGTCGCACCTGGCTGCTGTTCCCACCAGCCAAAGGGTCACCCCAGGTGACCACAGTTTCATCAGCCCGGATTGCTGCGAAGGCCCGGTCTGCAGCACAAATGCGCTGAACATCCTTCAGCTCGTGCCGGACACTGGTGCTGTCACCACCGTAGTCACCATCACCCCAGGTGGTCACACTTTCGTCGGCCAAAATGGCAGCGAAAGAGTGCTTTGTAGCAACTATCTGCTGAACATTTCTCAGCTGATTCTGGACCAGAGTGTTGTCACCACCCCACTCCCGATCCCCCCAACTCAGAACTGTGTCACCTCCAACGCACCACAAAGCAAAGGCCTTGGATGTTGCGACCACCTTTGGCCATCGGGCCACGGCAGTAACGCAGTCTTCATCTTTGAGCCCAGCTGTCTCCAGGGTGTCTGTGAGACGCAACAAACGTCCATCAGGACCAGCCAGCTTCAGAAATGGTTGCTTCAAAGCCCGCCCCGCGGCCATCTTCAGGTCGCACACCGTACCACTCACGGGCACATTGACAGCTTGGCAGCGTCCGCTGGGCAAAGACACCTGAAGATTGCAGGTGTCAACGGTGTCAAGCGCTTCATTGCCGTCTGCTGGTAGCGATTCTTGGTCACTGTCTGGATGTAACCTTTTGCGCCCTTGACTTGTAGGCTGCATGGCAGCGAGGTCCCAAACAATTATTCGGGACGCGATGAAACTGATGTGGCCAACAGTCACTATTCGTTCCCTTTACTACCCGATGGATATGGGCGGACTACTACTATCAAAGAGGCTAGAATGCCTCCAGAATAAAAAGCTGAATAATGGCGGATGTAGTTGTAAGCTAAGGATAGATAGCTAAGGTATAATAATTCCATTCAATGTTTGCGTACATGTATCGAAATTTGCCTGCTTTGCCAAAAGCCCAAGAGCAATGAAGTTGGACTTCTGCGAGCTGCGTCACCCCGTTGGCGCCGGGCAGATGGCTATTCTCCAATGAAATAATGGAACGATTTGAATTGCAACCGCCTAGGCCTAACCATGCAATGCAGTTTGGAAGTGCCCCCAAACTATGAGATATGATCTTGCAAGTGGAATGTATGTAGCAGCAATGTAAACCAGGATTGGCAGAATCTCAGCCATAACTCCAAATAAGCCCCTCATCAACTGGAGTCAGAGTTTATAGTGTATATTATATATATATTCCCAGAATTGGAAAAATTACAGTACAAGAAACCCTTCACAAGCTGCTCAGTGCGGAAACCTCTGCAATGGGCTCCAGTTCCAAATGCACCTTCTCAACCTAAGCTGTGACACGTGTTCTGCGGGCCCTTTTAAGGTCCCTGAAGATGCTGGAGTGACTTGGATGTGGGGAAATCAGAATCTTAGACCTTACAACTGGAACACCGAAGTACCTATTGGGACCCAAGTTTTTGTTAACTGGAAATCATGTGCCATGGGTTGACATGTTAGTTTTCTTATCGGGCGAATATTTCAGAGATTCACATAATCTGGCCATTTCACCCGTAACGCTTCCGGATGTACAGCAGGGTTCATTTGGAAGATTTCGGTATCAACATTTGCTCGTCAGAATATGTTCGTCAGAATTGGACTGCGCCCAACGATTGCCGATTTAATAAGATAAGTGAAGATGAACCATGAGGGTATATGGTATTCAAACACACCCACACGAACTATTCAACGTTGGTCCCTCTACCCTAGACCCCATCGAAATAACGACCAGTGGATGTTACCTAGTGAGAAGATGTGGAGTGAGTATGACGGGACTGACTTATGTCCAACGACGAGCTCTTGTTGCTGCAACGTCCTCTAGCTACTCAACTCAATATAAACATCACCTGGAATTAGCCATTTGGCAGTCAGGGAAATGAAAGGTTCAGGTGCCGATTTTGGACCCACTAAAGGAATTTGGATAATTTAAATAAGACACACCAAAGTCGATGTTTACAGGCCATGTCTGATGGTTTTCCAACTATAAGCAATCATTTATGGGAAGGCCGATTGAGGACCATAAACGAATGGATAAGCCTAAGCCATAAATCATCAATAAATCATTTTATGAGTCTTGAGGGTATCCAGAAAGGCAAGTATTTATCAAATCATCTATGCATTTATCATCCCTAAAGGGTATACCCCTATAGGCCCTATAGCCAGCGCTGTACGTTTCACATCGCATTCCTATCATTCCTTGAGCTCCGGGCCACTGCGCGCAGCTTGCCAGTGTGCCTCAGATGTCACCAGTAGCTTCAGCTGATACTCCATCAGATTGACTAGATTGTTACCCTCTGGTAAACTAACACTTAGCTATTGAAAATGGCCATTAATAGTGGATTTTCCCATTAAAAATGGTGATTTTCCATAGCTATGTTAGTTTACCAGAGGGTATAATAACCCCATTCTATCCCTTTCCTATGTGCAAGTTTGAATGGATATCCCCACCAACCATAATTTTTATCCTCTGGTAGTTAAATAAATAAATAAATACATATCCATATACGGATAATAAATGTGTTGAATAGTAAATCAAATCATCTCTGGTTGGTGGTTTCAACCCCTCTGAAAAATATTCGTCAGTTGGGATTATTCTTCCCAATATAATGAAAAATAAAAAATGTTCCAAACCACCAACCAGATCTATATATTCGTGTGCAATTTTCCAAAACTATGTTAGAGTACCGGCAAGTATAGTCCACCAAGATTCACCCAACCATATCAAGTTATCAACTGCTTAAAGAAAAAACATATTTTCCATTGACATTTCAATTGATATATAGAAATTATATCCACTTTTATTGTTTATCCATATGTATATGGATATATCCACATATATTATCCATTGATTCTCCACGTTCATTCTTGTTCCCCTCTGCAGTCAAGCTGCAGCTTGTTCCAAGGGATTTTCAGCTGGATCCGCCCAATTCCTCCGCTGCGCACTCGAAGGCCTTCAAGGCCCAGCCTGGGCTGGCCGCGACACGTCACCAATTTCCACCATTTTGGGGGGACGAAAACTGATGTGCCATGTCGTAGTATATGAATTCATGCTGTTCCAATTCAGCCACTGTTCGGTAGCGGCTATCCGGTTCAAATTGTCAAAGGAGGTCATTGCTGTATCGGCATGTCCAACATGTTCGAGTCAGCATTCGAAACCCTTGCTGCTACCTCAACTAGCTCAGCTACATCGTCCAAATACTGCAGCGCAAGGTCAAGCATCAAAATAAATAAAGCCTCACCAATTTTCACCATTATATAAACCAATCCCTCAAAATACCATGAATATCCACATTCTGATTCTCCAGTAATAATTCCATGTGATAACTATCCAGTATCAATGGCATAATTATTCTAATTGATCTCCATATAAATAGTTATATTCATCATATTTATATATATATTACCCTCTGGCAAACTAACATTAATAACTATGGAAAATCACCATGTTTAATGGAAAAATCCACTATAAATGGCCATTTTCAATAGCTATGTTAAATTACCAGAGGGTACCATTTGAATCCATGTGATAACTATCCATTGATTATGGATCTTCATACCACAGTCATATTGGAAGTTTCAGAAACGTTTGGGCACCCACATGTGTGGCAACTTGGAAGAATCAGACGATCATCTCTATATAATTAGCTATATTCATTATATATATATGTATATATATGTATATATATATATTACCTTCTGATATATAACTATCGATTGATAACTATCCATTGATAACTATCCATGATAAATATCCATTGATCATATTGTCTGGTGAATATTACTATTTTACTATTCAATTATTATAAATATTCCATTAAAAGCCAGACTTTGATCATATTCCACTAATATTGATACCATCCATTGATCATATCCCACTCATATTCCATTATGATCAATATATATATATCCGTTATACATACATATATACATATATATATATTACCATTTGATAACTACCCTCTGGTAAACAGCCACATAGCTATTGAAAATGGCCATAGAAATAGTGGATTTACCCATAAAAAAGTTGGTGGATCGTTCCATAGCTATGTAAACGTTTACCAGAGGGTATCCATTGATCAATGGTAAAGGTTCACATAACTATTGAAAGATCCACCAACTTTTTCATGGGTAAATCCACTATAAATGGTGATTTTTCTAGTGGATTCACCGTCGACATTTGAAGCGCTCGATCTCCGTCCGGTGCAGACTGGGCGCAGGCTCGGTGCTTCCGCCTTGACGCTCAGGGCGTGGAGCTCCAGGGAACCGCGGAGGACCTGGAGAAGTTTCACCATGGGATTTCAGCAATAGCCTCTGGTTCTGTCAAAATAGCTATTGAAAATGGCCATTTATAGTGGATTTTTCCATTAAAAATGGTGGATCTTTCCATAGTTATGTTAGTTTACCAGAAGTTAATGGATGGTTTTGAAACCATGAAATTCATAGGGAGCTCACCTTTTTGGACATGTTAAATAACTGTTGCTGGTAATGAGAGATGTAGATATATCGAATTAGTTATTCAAGATTAATGGTGGTTATAAGTCTATATAACTTCTAAGTGGGAGGCGCTACAAGCATATAGGCCTTCAGCAACAAGATTGTTCGGTGTTTAACATGGTTTAACCATCCTGGAATGGGGTTCAAAATGAATCGCTCCAATACAAAACTAGGGTTTGGTATCCAAGAATTATCGGGGGGAGGGATGATTACATATCATTATAATACATAATTATATATATATACTGCATACATACAGTATATATATAATTACTATATAATACTATATGTTGTTGTATATATTTCCCACCTGAACATGTGGTGCAACTTGGTTATGATCAAACAAAAATGTCACAGAGCTATACAGAAGTTATTTATGGTGAAATTATTCTCAAACCATATTTAGCCTTGGAATTGTGCACCCCAAACAATATAAATGATTCCAAACCACGATAACCTCCAATCATATTGGCTTACTGGCTAGCAAAACAACTTATACAGGTCGGATTGCAGTCACCGTTGGAGTTTCAACTTGCCATTTTCCCAGAATTGCTACAGTAAAAAAGGTTTTCCTTTAAAAATGAATGGCAAATGACAACAGGTTTCCTGCATGTTGTTCCCTTAGATCAATCCGTGTAACTGCAATATCGCGGAGATACATCAATGGCTTGGTTTAAGGGACAATCTTAACCGGAAATCCATCTGGACTTTTCCCAGCAAATATGGATAAATATGGGGTTTTCCTGTAGATTGTCCCTTAAACCAATCCAATGAATACAGCAACAAACATTGGACACACCCGATGGACACGACACCCGACGTGGCTAAGTTCACGACTCCCACTCGCAGCTTGTCGCCGGAAATGCCGTCCTGACTCCGTCACTGCGCAGTTGGAGACTTTTTGGATGAAAGGCTGTGAACTATGTGCACATAGTATGATATAATATAGATATCAAATACAGTATATAATTTACTACGTACTGTTGTACGCGCATATGTATATATACATGCATACAACTATGTAAAATTATATGGTATTATGAATTAAATATGTGATACCGTACAATAAGAATGCAAGATCATCATCAGCCCCATCCGCCAAGTTGCCACATAGGGCGCCAGAAATCGCAAAAGCAGCTGCTCCAGTGCCTTGGGCCAGCATGAATCATTCATTAAAACCTGCATGAATAATTCACACACACACACATATATATATATATATACACATATGTGTGTGTGAATTTCTAGGTTGACTAGGTGCATACATATTCGTATATGTGTGGAATATATGCATGCACATGTGTCCAACAATATCTGTGCCCATAAGGTATATCTACGCATGTGCACCATTCATCACCATTCTGTACACACTACACATGTGCGCGTAAACAAACATTGTACATCCGGTGTGTGTGATTGTGCGTTATTGTGTTTGTAGTGCGTGCCCATATGTGTGTATAATAATGATTAATAATGCATATATACATGTAAACACAGCTATGCCTCTCCCTCTCTTCCATTGCCACCCACCAAGCTGCCCACACAATCCTAACAGACATCACACATGTTGATACTGCTTGATCTATTTGTCTGTGCATGCCTGTGTTTCATATCTACTTGCTATCTACTCACATATCTTTACACACGCACACAGAAATAGACTATTCGTGAAGACAAAACCAAGGCCGAGTTCCCGCTGGAAACTTGGCTGGCTTACCCTCTGGTAATCAACATGGCAACCAGGAAAAACCCATGGAAAATCCCCCATCCATGGAAGATGTTCCATGGAATATAAGACCACCATAGACCGGATTTCCGGTTGGGCCACGTTTGAAAAAACGGAAGGGGAACTCACTTTCCACATCTTTCCACCACGCCTTTTAGGGCTTCCGAATGAACGTGTGAATATTGAGAACCCAGCTGATTCGAGCATGGATAGCGGCCGGAGTCATTGGCGACAGCCATTGACATGACTTCATATTCCACCATGTGGGATGCCCCAAAGCGAATGGCTTGTGATGATCCAGTGATGATCCATCCACTACAGAAAAGGATTAACTTCCATAATTGTTCTGGTGAATGCCGGCTGCAAACCCGCTGATAAACCAGGCAGCCTTTAGGACTTTAGGATCAGTCAGTTTGATTTTGTTCCTCTGTAAGTTCTGGAGGCGGATGCTGGAGCCAAAACTGGCTGCGGTCGATTGATTTGATGTGCTACTGACTTCGGTTGCCCTTTTATCACAACAATTTGGTCAGCCCCAAGGTGGATCGAATTCAGGGCTCAAATTCCGTGCTGGTTGATGGTGAATCAACCCTTTACTATCGCTCCTTGGGGATCATCCCAAATATGGTCGAAAATCAGGAAGGCTGGAAAACATCAACCAGTATATTTGAAGTATACAATGATATAATAATGATATAATATATAACCCAGAACAATTAGGGGTCCACAACCAATTTACTGGCTAGCATTTGTATCTTATCCTCCGACAGCTGCCAGGTTCATTTCTGCAGGTGGGCACCTTCTTCCGCTTGAAACATGAAACGATAAGAGGCCAAGCAGTGCCGTTGCTGCTGGCATCAGTGCTGCCTCCAAATTGTCATCTAGTTTCCATCAATGCTTTGATTTTAATGGAAAAATACTGTGTAGGACCCCCGTGGTTATGTCATGTTATTACCATGACAAGAGAGGTCGCCTGTATTTTTTCCCGATGAAGGGATTCCAAAACTATGTCTTTTCTCGGGTGATATTGCGGGGCACGAAGGGTATTGATGGGCGGGGTTCCGGATCCCAGTCAACTTTTGGACTCTTCAACTCTGTTTGGGGGACTGCTCAACAACCAAAACTCCAATAAGCGCTAATATCTTGGGATGTTCATTGTCATGTAGCTACCATCCCCGCAACTGACATAGACCCTGCCAAATAGATCCAAAAATGGGGGTTGGAAGACTACTTTCCGAAAAAAACATGTACATTTCTTGGGGTCGATGTTGGGGGACGGTATCTTTATTTCTGCGTATGTAAGCAACTGTCATGCCACCCTGGCGGCTGCGTCTCATCCGCGGGGAGGTGCCCTGCGCTTGCCCATCTTGACCTTCCGACCTGGCGCCAGGTTATCCCAAATGAAAGTCACCAAAACTTGTAGCATCTGGGCTACGGCTATGGTAAACACTATGGCTGACCTGGGAAATTATTGCAACCAGGCTCTAGGAATCCACATAGG
>Ga0126342_10018711_pt1 | contig 11842 bp, 5 predicted proteins | sample Cyp1metagenome_FD_92528 | JGI IMG/M metagenome (GOLD analysis project Ga0126342, IMG submission 92528) | Coral microbial communities from Lord Howe Island, Old Settlement Bay, Australia - Cyphastrea 1 metagenome | ecosystem: Host-associated > Invertebrates > Cnidaria > Coral ... | reverse complement strand
GAGGGGAGGGAATTTAGGGACGTGAGGGACGTGAGGGGTGTGGGGGACTTGAGTGACGTGAGGGACGGGAGGGACGGGGGGACGTGTGGAGGACGTCAGGTCCGGGACGTGAGGGACGTGGCCAGGGACGTGGCCAGGGACGTGGCCAGGGACGTGATGGACGTGAGGGACGTGAGGGACGTCAGGTCCGCGACGTGAGGGACGTGGGGGATGTCAGGGACATCAGGGATGTCAGGAACGTCAGGGACGTGGGGAACGTCAGGGACGTCAGGGACGTCAGGGACGTCAGGGACGTCAGGGACGTCAGGGACATGGGGAACGTCAGGGACGTCAGGGACGTCAGGGACGTGAGGGACGTGAGGGACGTCGGGGACGAAGGACGTCGGGGACGTGAGGGGCGTCAAGGACGTGGAGGACGTGGAGGACGTGGGCTCCTGGCTGCGCTGTGCGGTGGGCAATTTTGTAAAAATGGCACAAACCACAACCAAAAGCTGCACCCCAGTCCCGGCCACCTTCAATCGCCAGCACTGGCGCTATTGCGAGTCCATGAAAGACGAGCCTCAGCTGTCCCCGAAGTTAGACAAGCAACATGTATCAACATGTAATTACAGGCTGTATAGTATAGCCTGTATAGGTGTGTCTGAAAACGAGATGAATCCCCCAAATAGATCCAATAGATCATTAAAAAGTGGCACATGATGAACAACCATTGGATTTGGGAGGGGTACCATTTATTTTCAGACAAACCCATGCCACGAAACATCCGCAAAGTTCGCTTTGACTTGGAACTTTTGGTGCCCGAACTTTGAGAAAACCTAGGCCCTTCCAGGGCATCAATCTCTAGCCATTCAGGTCTTCCGGCTGGCCATCCCACGAAGCTGAACCAGAAATTGAAGCAAAATGACTCAAATATTCCAGCTTTCCTAACCTTGGATTGGCTTCAGCAACCCGATTCACCAAGTAGTGGATTTCCCCTAAGGTGAAAATAAGAAACAATCCTCTTGCGCAAATCCAGGTAACTGACCTGGAGTTCCTGACAACTTGTCTGACTGGGTAAATTTCACCCTCCTTAAACATATCGCCAGCAACATTTGGTTCTGGTTGGTGGTTGACCTACCCCTCTGAAAAATATGAGAAATCGTCAGTTGGGATGATGACATTTCCAATATATGGAAAATCGTAAAATTCCATGGTTCCAAACCACCAACCAGTAGATATATATATATATATCCTCTGGTAAACAGCCACATAACTAGTGGGAAAATCACCATTTTCAGTGGGTACATCAACTATTTCTATGGGTTTCATACTAAGTCACCAGTCACCACCAGGGTTGAATATGCTTGCAGATGATCCCGGGAAGGTTGAGCACATCATGACACAGCCAAGGCTAGCCAAGGTACCCTCGCATAGGGGACAGGCCATACCTCAGCACCGGGGTACCAAGGAAGCCATCCAATCGGTCAATTTTTGGTTTGGTCATTACCCTCTGGTAAACTAACATAACTATAGAAAATCACCATTTTCAATGGGTAAATCCACTATAGATGGGCCATTTTCAATAGCTATGTTAGTCATTACCAGAGGGTAGTTTATTCATAGTGGGGGATGTCCCAAAATTACAATACCAATGTGGAAGATTGTGAAAACTACCAATGGATTTGGGATGATTTGGGGCTGCCTCCATTTCAGACAAAGAGATGCAAATAGTCTATAGGGCCTAATGGACATTGGCTCCCACTGATACTGTATTCCTCAGTATGTTGTTTCTTATGTCCAGAAAAAGGATGTACATCCCGTCCCCACTGGCCAACAAGCATGATCTTGTCACTTCCCCTCCCTTGGCAACAAGCTGAGGATATTTCACCCAGCAAAGGTATTTTGGTATCAGTTCTGGGTAGAATTGCCAGAACCAAAAGTGATACAGAATTCAGAACTGCTGAAACAAATGCAACCTATAGGCTTAGGCGTCCTTACCCTGAAGGATGACTTTCTTGGCAAATATTCTTGAATACTTGGTGGCTCATCCCACGGCTCGTAAGTGGGTTAGTTCACCCCAGTTATAAATGGGATAAGTAGGGTTAATCCACTTATAACTGGGGTTATAACCCACTTACTAAGTGGGATGAGCCACCAAGTACAGGCTGACATCTGTAGACTTGTGAGTGCAAAGTATCACCCTGTAAGGTGGGAGCTACTCTCGACGTCAATCTTCCGTAAGCCTTCCGAGCACCTTTGTACAAACCCACAAACTCATGCCTTTTGAGTAACTACCAAGCTTGTCACAAGATTATTTGGTCATCTTTGGTCAACTAGTGGGCCAATGGGCCTATCTTGTTGTCACAATCATCTCAGTGGTTTCAATTTATTTTGTGACAAATCTCGAGTAGAATTAAGAGGCAGCTCCGCAAGCGAGTTAGAATCTGCGAAAAACATGTCTCATCATATGTCATATATCACCATATATATATATAATCATATTATCATCACGCTGTTTCAATCATGGCATCTTGCCAGAAAGAGAGTTGTTAGGTTGGTATGACCATCCCGCTCAGACTTGGTGGCTATATGCCCATTACTCTCATATATATATATATATACATATTTTGTATATATCATTATTATTATTATCATTATTATTATTATTATCATTATTATTATCATTATTATTATTATTATCATTATTATTCTATATAATCATGTTATATATATAGTGTATATATATATATATCTATAGTATTTACAATTATTTACATATATTTGTGCAATTTCCTTGTATTGAGCGCCCCGTCGGTGTATTCCGGAGTGCGCACTGCTGGGGTCGGGCACACGGGAGCTCGGAGTAGCCTAAACGTTGTCCTACAATGGTTCCATGTTGGAAACACAGCGCCGGTCAGATGGTCAGTACCCTCTGGTAAACTAACATAGCTATGGAAAATCACTATTTTTAATGGGAAAACTCACCATAAATGGCCATTTTCAATAGCTATGTTAAATTACCAGAGGGTATATGTCAGTATGGTTCTGAGTTTTTTTAACATCAGCCCACATAATGTAAAATTGGGTTTCGTTTGCTATTGGGTGTATACTACACTATCTGGTTTGATGGGTTGTGACCGAGTGTTCTTTTGGACAACAAACACTATCGTCCAAAATGCGTGCGTCACCATGTGGTGACTCCTCAAAACAAGACATGTCGGTCGCAGGGCTCTAGAATGTTCTAGACTTGGTCATTTTCAGACCATTGAGCCGTTAAAAATATCCCGTTTTCCCAACTCACTATACTAGTTGATTGATAGGTTTCCCTACTATAGCAATCACATAACCAGGGTATTTTTCATGGCTCAATTCACAGGACACGTTGGTAACCGAACCTTCGGACATCGGACATCCCACCACGATGACACCACAACCCCCCGTCCTGCTGTGGGGTCAAGAGGCCAGCAGGAAGCTTTGCGCCGTTCCAGCAGCGGGTTGAACGTTACCCAGTTATAAGTTGGTTTAGATTCGCCCCAGTAACTATAGTTATAAGTACCATAAACCATAGTTATTGGAGTTATAAACCATAGTTTAAAAGCCCCAGTAACTAGTTCGTTATTTGCGTACCATAAACCAGTTCGTGAAATTGGAGTTATGTGAACCCCAACTTTTCACGCTATCTTGGGGGCCTCACATTGTAGCTGTTTCAGGCTTCTTTTCTTGGTTTCACATCCCGGTTCGATGCCACATACTGGGATCATCCTGGGATCTCCCAAGGCTTCGTCTCAAAATAGAGTATCCCCCATATGAAAAATGCTTCGTCAATACTTTTCCCTACTAAAATGATCATAAATTGGAGATATACCCCATTTTCAGACAAACCCAAATGGTTGGTTATATATATAATTATATATAATTACAATTATATATACATATTATATAATTATAATTATAATTATATATAATTATATATATATCTGTATATGTATATTCCATCATATCCCCATTGTATCCGCATGAATCCCATTTGTTATCCCTATTGTTGATGGTTCATGTCAAATCCCCATTAGATTTTCTCAATCCCAACTCGGATAATAATCATCTCTGGGCAGAATTTAGACATACCTAGACCCCCCAAGAACGTAGAACAATGGGCTAATACACCCTAGGGAAACAAACATAGATGTGGAACATGGATGAACATGGTCCATTTATGGATGAATTACTGAAACAGAAACTGGCAATTCGCCACATCTATGTCAACGTTTGTCCCAGGGTGCCCATTACGACCTGGGACTGATAAACCCTTTGGCTACAAACGGATCTAGGTGTGTATATTTACCATCCCAAAGTGAGATGTGTTTAATTATTGTTTTCCCCAAGATGTTCCATTCAACAAAATTCTCAAATCAATTTGACCCATTGCTTGCTGGATAAATTCAACTGTTTGATGGTTAAATCCAAATTTCCGGATTTGTATATAAATATATATAATTAATATACTGTATGTATAGATAGATTCAGTTAGATAGATAGGTAGGTGATGGATAGATACAGATAAACCCTAGATTTGGATACAAAAACCCATCTTTAGACTGATGTTTAGATCATGTTGAATCCCAATTGGGTTCAATCCCCATGGTTTGCTGGGTCTCATTTGTTTACCGGGAAACATCTCACCGTTGTTTCACGGAATTCCACTGCCCTCACCCCTGGCATCTTTTTCTTCGCCAGCCAGGGTCTGGCGCTTGGTGTTGAGGAAGTTGGTGTGAACCCCCACAAAAGATGGACAACTTAAAACATGTAATTATGCAAATAGCGTATGTAATGTATGTAAATGTCATCAAATGTCTATATTGTGATAATACATGGTACCCCAACTCTTATTCTGGATTGGTACTGCGTCCAACAAATGACACATTTAAGACCACGAACGAGTACGGGAATGTACAAATCATGAGATATTCATGGCAGTGCAACCAATGGAATTCATACGTTATCGACACTTTTGTGGATGCGTTCAAAAAGCCAGGCAGGGTCGAAATCAACATAGTCTTGGAATGTCTTGGAATGTTTTTCTCCCATAGTAAATCATTGTCCAAATTCGCACCATGCCTTCATAAATAAAGCTATCTGTAGTATGTCACGTGTTGTAGGACATTTGCCAGTTCATCATCTAAAACATCACTATACAGACTATACAGTACATATATCTATACTAATTATACATATTCCAAGCCCATGAGGTTTACAATTTTCGGTTAACGGTTAACATCTCTTGAAGATCCGGCCTAAATGGTGCATTCTTGACCTGAGGATCGCAGATCACCAGGATCCGCCAGGTAGATTAGATAGTCGGATAGACAAACAAAGCATGACAAATATATCTACCCGGCCTGGTAATTTAATATGGTTAATATATGGTCAATATATGGTTAACATATGGTAATGACTAACATAGCTATTGAAAATGGCCATAGAAATAGTGGATTTAGCCAGCTATAAAATGGTGATTTTCAATAGCTATGTTAGTTTACCAGAGGATACTTGATTTCCTCACGGCTCTTTATTCTTTAGTTAAGATTAGTTAAGTACTTCAGAAACCTCTCCAGCCCTGCTGGACCCACAGCTGCAGCAATTTCTGATAGTTTTTGTTGCAGGGTTCACTCCACTCATATGGGCAGGGCGGACCATTTGAGTCAGGGCTCGGCAAAAAAACACACCTCGACCATCGAACCAAAAGTGTCCAACCCGTTTCATCAACATGGGTATGGATCAATACCTATTAATACCATTTTTAGTGGGATGAACATCCATTTACCAACTATTTTGATGTTCACCCCGGGTACAAGGTTTTGACACACTGCCACATGATCTTTTGAAAAAAAAACTGAACGATTCTTTGAATCATGTTGGATGAATCATGTTTCTATGTGCCAGGTGACGGTCTCTAGATTTTATTCTATGTCAGCGTCTCCTCTGCGACGACTTGGCGCCGATCTCTCTGGCCCACTGGACGATGGCGAGCCCAGGCCTCTATGGGCACCGGACCCGAAGACTATGCCAGATAGAATGCTAGATACAATGTCTAATGTCAGATAGAATGTCAGAACAAAATCAGTTCAAACGCACATTCTATGTCAGATGGAATGCCAAATAAGATGTCAGATAGATTGTCAGAATGTACATGAAATGTCAATATATATATATATATCCAGTATAATTGCAGATATAATGTCAGTGGGTGGGGATCACTCAAAGAAAGTAATTTTACAGGTTAAATCAGGCTCTTCACCTCCAAATAGCGAGATCACCGAGCATTTCATGTGCCTCTACCGGCTGACTCATCCCCATGTCGGGGGTGATCAGAGGCCAGAGGAGGACCCCCTGGCTTGCAGGCACCGATCCTTCAAGATGTCTAAACAGCTGATTTTTCAATAGGCTGCCAGCTGCTCAGCAATCGCCGGACTTTGAAGTCGTTGCTGTTCACCTTGGTATCTGGCCATGAACTTCTGAAGAGATTTGTTCAATGGCCTGCCAAGTTGTTTGAATGAAGGTGCAGGGAAACAAGAGGTTGATGATGGTTGGTTTGGATGTGCAGTCTCAAAACACGTAAGTTAATGATAGCCATAATTAATTAATGAAACTGAGTCCAGATGCCGGTCGTGAGGCTCGATGTCCTCGCAGAGCGATCAACTGGAAAGAAAGTGTTTGCCTTTGTCGCTGGGATGAGTTTCTCCCTTACATATCCTTATATCAACCCCATCTTTGGACTGGATAGTTAACCCAAACGTATTTGTGTTTAAATTTGCATCCACATTTCTGTGGTTAGGGGTTATAAAGGCAATACCATGCCCAAGTTTTTTGGGACGACGACAAACGCTCAGGGGATATCGACCAACGTTTTCACAAGAAACCCGCCTGAAACCAGGGTTTATGACCTGTGTTTTTGGGGCGTGACCGTGACCTCCATTTTGAAGGATCAAACATCAGAATCCTATGTCTATGTACTATAATTACTATATTATTCATGATGTAATCAGGCTGGGTTGAGCCATCCTTTTAGGCGTTGTCTTCCCCCCAGCCCGCCCTGCCAAGGCTGGGGTGAAAATGCCTTCCATTGCAGAGGAAAAGAAAGGACGAAATCGATATCTAATGGCAGTTGGGTGGGCATTGGTTTGTAGAGCTTATCTATAATACTATTACCATCTGGCAATTTAACATAGCTATGGAAAACCCATTATAAATGGAGGTTTTAATGGGAACATCATCTGTAAATGGGCCATTTTCCATAGCTATGTTAAATAACCAGAGAGTAAATCAGAAAAATCAGCGGAGCGTTTTACGGATGACACCCAAGTGTGATTGCTCATGAAGGGTCCATCTTAGGATATCGAATCTCTTTCTAGGAAAACAAATGGTGGCATCTCCACATCATTCGGAGCCTGCGTGGCGCTGTGCAAAGTTCTTGGGCGCCTGTCGTGTGGATGATCTGTTCGGATTTCTCGAGTTGACTGCCGCAGATGATCCCAGATTTATAGCCAGATTCTGGGCAAAACCGGGGAAAACCATGCTGTCTGCATCCTGATGTACTGGATGCCCGAAGATCATAGATGGTTTCCCAGTGCTTTGTATATGTAAACATGATTATATATGGGCATATATATAGGACTATACATATGTATAATACATTATGTATATATTTCTTTAAGTGTCATTCAATGGAATATATTATCCACAGTTGCCTGCAATTCAAACAAACGTCCGATATATCAAATATATCCAAGAAACATGGTTTATACCATGGGTTTGTCCAATACTAGGGAACCCCTCAGTCTCATTCCATCCACTGGTTCGTCATCATGTTCCTGATGTTCAACTGAAAGTCTCTTTATAGTGATTGGTTGATAGGGCTTCCCCGGATTGTGATATTCCCCATTGTTTCCGGTATTAGAATAATTGTATAATTCCCTATACCCATCAACCAACCAGGGTTTTGCACATCTGGGTATACCCCATGTTCCAACAAACCCAAATCATATAGTCATATTGAGTTGGCTTCATATATCCCACTATAAACCGCATGTTTTCCTGGTGTTTGATTAATAAACATAATAATGATACATATTGCAGTAAATTGTTCATAAGCATGGATAAGCAACAAAGAAATGAGAGAAAAAATGGGTTGTTTGTTTTTATATCATAAACTTTGTATATCTCATATCAGTTTGTCGCTTTTTGGTCGCTCACTGGCTGACCGAGTTCGACACCCAAAAAGGACGTCGCCTCGCGGCGTTTCACCACGCGCTTGCGTCCACCGTTCACATAGGCCTCTGGCCGTTCGGTTCACGTGGCCGGTTCAGGTGGCCTGGAAGATCCTATCTATAGTTCACCCACTTATACCCTCTGGTTATTTAACATAGCCATGGTATAGATGGCCCATAGAAATAGATGGTTTACCTATTAAAAATGGTGATTTTCCATGGCTATGTAACAAATAACCAGATGGTAAATGGGATAATGTCAACTCCGGATGAATAAACTACCCGTCTGAAAAATCTGAGTTCGTCAGTTGAGGTTACTATTCCCAACTGAATGGAAAAATAAAAAATGTTCCAAACCACCAACTAGAATGGGAGAATGCCAACTCCGGATGAATAAACCATATGGTTTACAAAAATTCTGGGGGTACCCTCATAGTCACAATATGATTCATAAATGGTACCCCCCCAATTAAACAGCTGTTTGGGGTTTATTCATTTAGGGTTGACATTAACCCCACGGTTCACGGGGACTTGGATTCTTGGGATCCTCCAAGTAGTACTGGGGTATGTCTGGGGTACCCTCTGGTTGTGACTAACAGTTCGCCATGGTTAAGCCATGGCCCATAGAAATAGATGGTTTACCGGTTTACCGTTCTTAGAAATGGTGGATCTTTCCATGGCGAACTGTAACAAATTTCCAGAGGGTATATGTTTTTCCCCCAAGCATTGGAAGTCCATGTTAGACTTCGATTTTGTGTCACAGCTTCGGTTTGGGCGCTTGGAACTCTTGGAACTAAACACCGGGAACCCAGGAGAATTCCTCTGAGATTCAATGGATCTAACCTGGGCATAGAACAGCGCCATGAAACAGCAAGAACCAAGCTATCTTCCAGCTATGAAGGTCACCTGTTTGGCCGCACTCGTCCCTTGCCCTGGGCGCACCCAGAGCTCATTGCAGATGCCTTGAGCCTTGCTCCAAGCCGCCTGCGAAACGGCTGACGTTGCCATCGTGGATCGGAATTCAACGATAGGACATATATGGCTCTGGATCAATACCTATGAAAATACCATTTTTAGGGGAATGAACATCCATAAATCCCAGCTATTTTGATGTGAACAGAAGAGGTACTATTGGTTTTGACACACTGCCATATCAACATATTGAGTAGACTATTATACTATTCACGTTTCATGTCGTTGACAATGGAAAAGAACAAAAACACACATGAAACCACTTAGCAGGTTTTGGGCTGGACAGTTCAACAACGGCAACCCTGCGAAGTCGCTGCGAAGAACGATCTCAGCAACCAACCATGACTGGGGGGTGCTGAGTGCATCCCAAAGCAGGGTCATGTGGTTAAAAGATGTTTAAACAATAGTAAACCCCCCATTTCTGATGGTTTATACCACCCATTTATGGTGAATTTGGGCATTGGTTTATTGAAATTGTTTTAACCACATCAAAACCCCATAAATCACCGTCATAAAGCCTGGGGATGGTCCATTGGTTGACCTGCACCCCAAACAAAAACTGCTCAGTTTGCTGCTCCCGACTTTGCTTTGACTTCTAGACGGATGTATAAAGTTGTATATATATATATACAATTATATATATACATATAATAGGTAGTAAACCTCCGCATCGCGCAAAAAATGTTTGGTGGGATGAACTAAATGATTGTTAAAACCCATCGAATCCCAAACATTTATGGATTGGTTTAATATTCAAACTCTTATTTTTTTGGGATTAAATGGACATCCCAGGATATTTCTTAAACCCATGGGGATCCCATAACGGATGATGATGATGACTAATTGGTGGTATACCTACCCCCCTGAAAAATATGAGTTCGTCAGATTGGATCATCATCCCAGCTATTGAGGGAAAATAAAAATGTTCCAAACCACCAACCAGATGATGATGATGATGAGATGATGATGATGATGATGACGACGACGACATCCAATCAGCACCTGTGGCGACGAAGCCCTCCGCATCAGCCTGACGAGTTGTGAACCAGTGAGGTTCTCGAATTGTCTTGGTGCTCAGGACTTGAAAGCCACCTACTTCAATATATTTTAAGCCGTTAAATGCAATAAACAGTTTGTTAAATGCAATAAATAGTTCTAAAACCGGAAAACAACTGTGAATTCGGATATACCACTATAACCAGGATATATTAGCGATTATTAGCGTAATCTGATTCAATATGGATGGACACTATTGGGTGTCATGAAGGTAAAGCCTATAAAAAACCATCCAAATTTAAGGTTTGTGACATTGGATGCAGCACGTTTAACTGGGATGATGATGTAAACTGTTATAAAATGACCGCCCAAAAGGTTAGTTCCTGGGAGGCTTTGTCACACTAAAATGATTTTAAATCTACAAAACCGCCGTATCTCCATTTCAAAGACCTGGCGAAGTATATAGTTTTTAGGCAACGCGGATACAACATAGATACCCAGCTTTGAACAGAAAATCATGTTGCAAAACTCCAACCTGAAAGGTTGATCCTTGGCGATTCAGTCAAAGCCTTGCCGTCAAAGCCTGGTATCTTGGTGACCAAAATGCTTGCTAAATGGATGTTTATCCCCCAAGTAAAACAGCTATCCATCCCAGATCACGATCAAACTTTGACCTTCTGTCGATTTGACCTCCAACTCCGAAGAATCTGACAGCTAAGCCAAGGAACACTGCAGTATCCCATGGGAATTTGTGGTTGAAACCCCAAACGATTCCATGACTACCCGGGTCTACGGCGTTCCACCCACTGGTGAGCTTCCCGACAAAGTTCGAAGCTCTTGCCATGCACGGATACCAGCCTACAGGATCAAATCGATGAGATGTTGAGACTGTTGATCCTCTTTTAGCACAAAAAATCAGTGGGTCAAATCACACTATAATATATATATATATATATATGTAATACATATATATATATATAAATATGTAATATATATATATATATGGCATATAAAAAGTCCCAAGAAATGACATTACTGTGGCCATGTTGGCCACCAAAGACACCCTATCGACATCCCCACCAGTTGTCACCTCAAGGCCCTCGACCCTCAAGCAGGGCGTTTTCTGCCTGGGATATGCCAGGGGATGCTGACGGGGGCTGTTTCTTATGTTTTTTTTTGGTATCATACGTACACAAATAAACATATCATCATATGTGTATGTCTATATATATATATGTATATATGTATATGTATATGTATATGTACAGAGGTGCTCCCAGACCCCTAGTCACGTAGTGGGTTTTCCAAGATTTGGTTTTGGAACACATGGTTCATATAGAGATACCGTTGTAATCTATAATATTAATACTAATATTAATACTAATATTAGTATTAATATATATATATATATTAATATATTAATATATATATATATGGTCAGAGACATCTATGCAGCATGAATAATGTACAAATAAATTATAAGTATATATATATATAATTATATATATTATGGATATTGAGTACAAAGGAAAATCATCAACTGTCGCCGTCAGAATTTGAGACGTGAGTGCATGTGAATGATTTTTTTTGATGGCCACATGAGATGTCTGCTTCCGCGTCTTTTTCTGCTT
>Ga0126342_10018710_pt1 | contig 11843 bp, 12 predicted proteins | sample Cyp1metagenome_FD_92528 | JGI IMG/M metagenome (GOLD analysis project Ga0126342, IMG submission 92528) | Coral microbial communities from Lord Howe Island, Old Settlement Bay, Australia - Cyphastrea 1 metagenome | ecosystem: Host-associated > Invertebrates > Cnidaria > Coral ... | reverse complement strand
TCCCAGCATGGGCGAGAGTGTTTTCCTGGTGTAGTCGTTCTTGGTTTCCCACCATGGTCGTTCGAGAAATCCCGTTATGGTCGAGCAAAACCCGTTATAGTCGTTCATTCCTAGTATAGCCTAGGCTATGACAGAAACAGTCGAGGAAGACTAGGGTATATATATATATGCCCCCGATCTGTCGGAACAAAAACATGTAATACAACTAATGTTGGCCCAAATAATTCAGTTTCGAGGTTTGGAACATATGATTTATACTTGTGTTGGAACATGTTCAAAACTCAGTATATAGTGATAGTATGTGATAGTCAAGAAAAATGTTGTCTCTGATGCTCACTGCTGACATCTGTCGATACATGCTTGGCTTGACACTTGATTTTTTTTGGCATATGATTATCATAAACAATCTGAATGTGAAGATCTTCGTCATGGTCAGCTCCAACTCATTGAGAACAACGAGAGCAGGTATACAAGCGCATGCTGGCCATCAAACAAATCGCAAGACTGCAAAACATCATGGCACTTCCCACTGCCACCGCCACCCCAAAGGTAACCTCACCAGCACAATTTCTCGAGAAAAACCAAAGCTATAAACCAACAATCACAACCATGTCACTTTTACTGAACCGAACAACCCGCATGAACGACTTAACCCAGTGGCAGAGCTTGTGCCAAGGAGCTTTCAGCAGAGCTACTCTTTGATCTAGGAGCCAGGTACTCGGATATCGTGCCTGATATTGCTCCTCATAGGCAGTTTTCAGCCCATCCACCGCATAGAGGGAGTCCAAATGAACCTCCCGAGCCTCCGTACGGGAGCGAATCATTGCCGTGAAACGCCCATGGCCATGGACAGGGGAAGGAAGATGGGTAAGAAAGAGATGGGCTCACATGAGAAACCTCTGTGTTGAACTCAAAGCTGCCCACCCCTTGCTGAAACACAAAAAGACTCCAGCTAGCTATAGCTAGCAGCTACCGCTAGCTTTTGTGATGAAACCAGCTAATGGCGCTCAATGATGTTGCCTATGCCTATATATGTACAATATTGCATTTAAAATATGATATTATAAATGTATAGTATGTATGCATATATATAAATAAATTGCAAATGAATACGCACACACACACATATATATATATACATATATATATATACATATATATATATATATATACACATACTTGTATATAATACGTATAATTATGCATATTATAAATATATATATCTCTCTCTGTATATTATGCCTGGCTGTACCTGGCTTGTCAAGTTCTAGTACTTCCAGCAAGGACTTGGGAGGAGCACTTCAGGACCAGAACAGTTTCTTCAGGAGCCAATGCTTATGCTTTATGGTAATCACTGATTACCTTCTGCAGGACACTGAAGATCTAAGCTGAGGCGCCTTTTCTCCAATGGTTGGGAAGACGCGGAAGAGAAATTCCTGGTTCTGCAGCATGGACGATCACTCGGAGTGGATGTATCGCCAAAAACTCCATGTCACAAAGCAGGGAAAACCAAACGATCCAAACGGCAACATGTGCAGCTAGTGCAGCTGTGGCTCGGTCTGCCCCCAAAGGTTGCTGGCAAGGCCTATGAGAATTGCAAAGAAATTGGTGATGATGATCCTCTCCGGCGAGGTGCCAACCAAACCTCAGCTCTCAGCGCCCCAGAAGGGCGCCCTTCCAAGTGCTTGGATGGTCCATGTTTTTCTTCGCCCAGTCGTTTGTTTCCTCTAATGCACGCAAGCCCTCCTGGGCGATGGCTCCAAGGCACTGAGGTCTCTCCGAAATTCCCCAGGTTTTCCAAAGATGTACGTCCAAATGCCCACCTCCTCTGACGATGGCTTACTGGGCTCTGGACCTCCACGGGAGCAGTTGGTGGTGCTAACCTTCCATGGCATAGCAGCTAATAAGTGCTAAATACGGCAGCATGTTGATGGTTTTGCTCAAGGGTCAGGGTCCATGCAGATCCCAAATATCCTCAAATCTTATCTCCAATGGACTCATATTCAGCTCATACGGACTGCTTTCTTGGAGAACCCCAAGGAGGTATAAGAGCAAAATAAGAGCAAAACGTACATCCCAAAGGAGCCAAAGTGCTGACCGTTTGGGAGACGTTTGACTCGGAGATTTCCTGAGGCTCAGGATAACAAAACCAGACTCACCCAGGTGATGCTCATTGGATCAGGGAAGTGTTGTAGCGGCGACTGGGATCCACTAACCACTCAAATGACCTATATATGAACTAAAACTATATAAGGATGATTAATTACACACACATATATATATATATAGATAATATGATATGTGTATATGATTATTGATTTCATGATCCAGCCAAAACAGTCTATTGATGACCCATTTACGACACGTTGACTACGGCACAAGGGCACCTGACAGTTGAATGACGCATCAAATTGGGATTATACCAAGGGTGGAGAATTATTTGAGTTTTTTTTTTTTTTTCCGGGTGATTTTTGCTTTTGTTTGTTTGATTCCTGTTACCTTATATTTGCAGCATTTAGAAACTATAACCTTGGTTTTCACGTGGTATTTTGCAGTTCTTATGCTTGTTGGGTAGGGGGTTGTGGGGGGTTAGGCATTTAGGTGTGGAGGGTGGGGGAGTTAGGGGTCTTATGTTGAAAGTGTTGAAGGTGTTGAAAGTGTCGAGGGTGTTGAAACTGTCGAGGGTGTTGAAGGTGTTAAAGGTGAAGGTGATGAAGGTGTTGCTGTTGGTGTTGGTGTTCTTGTTGTCGTTGTGGTTGTGGTTGTGGTTGTTGTTGTTGTTGGTGGTGGTGGTGGCGGCGATGGTGGTTGCCTGGATGCTGCTGTTGTGGTTGTTGTTATTGTTCTTGTTCTTCTTGTTCGTCTTCTTGTTATTGTTGTAGAGAAGAGAAGAGAAGGGCATGTGCCCTGCGACCTTTAGGGTTTGGGATGGGGGGGGGGTTAGGATTTTAGGTGGGGGGGGTATAGGGGGTGGAGGGGTAAGGGTTTGAAGGTGATGATGCTGACGCTGATGTTGATCTTGTTGTGAAGATTGTGAAGAGAAGAGAAGAGAAGAGAAGAGAAGAGAAGAGAAGAGAAAAAAAGAGAAGAGAAGAGAAGAGAAGAGAAGAGAAGAGAAGAAGAGAAGAGAAGAGAAGAGAAGAGCAAGAAACTCAGGCAATCTCATCCAGAGACTACACAGAGGAAGAGAGACGAGCACATCGCATGATAGCACCCAAACAAAAAGGAGAGAAGCATCCAAGAGCAGGCGAAGAACAGGAAAGAAACAAAGAGGCCAGCAAAATTAAAGATGTACAGGGGTTTAAAAACAAGGACCATATATGCCAGGGTCAACACATGGTATATCATGTATGATCATCCATCTAATAATGGTAATCCTTATCATGGGTATACAAATCCCTGTGAATGGATTCATGACAAATATGGGAAAGTAACCCATGTTAACCATGGCACATTAAACACAAAAAAGATCAAATAAGCATATAGAGAAATAAAACAAACACCAAAGCAAAACAGAAAAAACCGTAGAAGAAAAGCAGAAAAACGAAAGCAAACAAGTCGATAAGCAAAGAAGCAGCAAAAAGCAGAAAAGCAAAAAGAAAACAAAAGCCCGAAAACGGATAAGCAGAGAAGCAAAGAAGCGGAAAAGCAGAGAAGCAAAGAAGCAGAGAAGCAAAGAAACAGAAAAGCTGAAAAGCAGAAGAGGCAATCAAAAAAAAGCAGAAAAGCAAACAAGCAGAGAAGCAAAGAAAAAGAAGAGAAACATAACAATTTGATTAAAGCGAAAGAATGACCCTAAAAGGCACCCAAAAGCAAAAAGCAATGAAAGGAGTAACAAAAAGGACGACAACAAACAGAAACAAACTCACCCGGAAAAAAAAAAAAAACTGAATAAATCCCTTCCCATATACAAACACTAAATGACTCTCTCTCTATATTTATATATATAATCAACATAATGTTCAACAATGAGGCGACTACCGATGAGAAAAAACATAACGAATGAATGCGTTCATCAACGCGTACTGGTTGCTGAATGGGCAACATACTGATATCCGTTTGCAGCTGAACATGCTGAACAATGCATACATTCTGGATAGCCCAATTGGTATTACAATTGGTATCCGTATCCCCTGGGTATGGTTCAAAACATTAGACCCACAAGACCACTGATTTTTGTCATGTTTGGCATCAAGCCATATATCAAGACCATCCTGGTTTCATCAAGTATTTTAGAGCACCCAGTTTGACCCATGCCCATATTTGGGTAATTCCTAGAATATACATATTATATATTATATATATATATTTAGGTTGTTAAGATTTGGCTCTTCATCCGACTCCTCCCATCTTTTTTGTCAAGTTTCTTCCGTCTCCACTTGCCTTTGTTCCATCTGCGAGCGCAGAAACAAACGTTGTTCGCTGCGGCCTTTCCCAAGGGAGGGCACGAAACACAGCGAAGGCAAGCAGCATGCGATCACCTGAGGGAGCCCATGGGGACTCCCTTTGGGGCCATCGATGTAACAAAGGCTGAGCGATGGCTGACACAAAAAGCGTAAAAAAAGAACACGCCGCAAATTGACAAAGTCTATAAAATAACCAAGTTCTATAGTTTCTATAGCTTCAATCAACATAAAATATCATAAAATCACAAAAAAAATCCGTAAGCACTTCAGACTTCCGACACATTCAAAAAGCCAAATCACCAGCACTCCATGCCGTCGCTTCGGGCGCACTGCTTCCGTTCGCGGCACCATGGCGGCCCCGTCAAGCTTCCATGCTGGAACCTCCCACTAGTTGTAGAGTAGTTGGGGGAATTATGCAAATAGTTTGCAAATGTTTGCAACAAAGAAAGGATCTGAACCGGGCGGAACTCAGTAGAACCATCTATAACCATCTGTAACCCATTTACTGTAGATCCATTCTAGCCCTGAGCAGTTGCAAATGCACTGCAAACTGTTTACCAGTTACTAGCTTGAGTGGCCAGCCCTTTCACAAACCATGGGGAACTGTCACGTTACCCATCCAAAATAGTGCAAACAAATCTGAAATCCACTGATCTGGAAGCCCAGTCCTATAATCATCAGGTCACAGGTCATGGTTTGCTGCTAGGTTTGGGTACTGTCGGCTGCTTTGACCCACAATTTCGGCTCTACAAGCAGCTGTCTGCACAAAAGCACGTGGCGGAGCTGCCCCCCCTGAACATTGGCTCCAACCTCTTGAACTTGGCCAGGCGTACGCCTGAAACATGAACAAATGGGGATACAGCATAGACGTATAGGTCTTCTGTGAAAGAACTAGCTATTCTACATGTGAATCCTAAGACCTGTTTCGGGAAGAGTGCTGCCCTTGGACAACCTGTGGAAAGACCTATTAAAAATGTGGAAAAACCAATTGAAAACTACGTGGGAAAACCTACTCAGGTCGTGGACGTGGGCATGCAAAAACTCAAACATTGGCACGTCCCGTCAAAGGAAAATGACATGCATCAGAATGCACGATGGTTTCAATCTGAATTGTCTTGTTGGCACAAAACTCAAAAACAAACGACATTTGGGATATTGTCTAAATATCCAAGGTCCTCAAAAACGTCTTTAACCTAAATGCTTCCCAAACGGCTCTGAACGGCCGACTTTTCTGTGCTGAAAACTCCTGTGCTCACGGCGCAGGGCACGGCGCAGGGCGCGGCCCGGGGTCCGCATCGTCAGCGTTGTCCTTGGCGAGCTGCAACACCCAGGAATCATGGAACATGACCTGCTGTCTGTTTACCTGGAAATTTGATGAACATTGGACTATGTGTATGTATGTATGTATATATATATATATGTGTGTGTGAGTGTGTGTGTATATTTCAAATTTACATTAATCATACATGTATATATTTAATCTTCACACACACATACATACATACATACATACATACCATTCCATTCCATTCCATTCCATTCCATTCCATTAATACATACATTACATTACATTACATTACATTGCATTACATTACATTACATTACATTACATACATTACATTACATTACATTACATTACATTACATTACATAACATAACATAACATAACATAACAAACAAACATACATACACACACATATACATATACATATACATTTACATATACATATATAATGATATACCCAGTATGTTCAATATTCACACACACATGATATATATATATATATATGTATATATATATATATTAGATATTCTGTTTAATATATATATATATATATTATCTATTAATCATTTTATTGTCACATAATTATAATTAATTATCTATGTTTAAGAAAGCAACTTTGGGGGCAAACACATTATAGGCATCATCATGACGGCGCCTCGACGGCCTGCAGCAAGCGAAGCAATCCAGTGGCTCCCGCCTGATCACCTGGAAGATGCGATGTGGGTGGCCAAAATTTGGAGGTTCAAACTTTCAAAATCCCATCCAACCAATTGAAAATCCCAACGCTTCGGGGGTTTGAGGCCTGTGTCTTGTGAGCGAAAAAAACTCAATACCGTCCAAATTCGTTGCTTTTGCGTGTGCAAACTAATTCCATACCCACAACAATTCGCCCCTGATATGGGACCAAGAAATGAACAAATCTGATATCACTAAAGTCACTACAGCGTGGTTTTTGGAGGCATGCTCGTTTGTCCGGGGCAAGGGATGGTTAATCCGAGCGATCCAAGGGGGGGACATTAGCCGTTGAAGTGGTGAAAACAACATGCTGATGATTTTGTTACTACCACAACTACTAGATTATGTCAATAATTAAATATCATTGTATATTAATTATAGTGGCATTTGAATTTTATGATTACTATTACAATTATTGTTTGCTTACCTTTGCAGTTGTTTAAGTTGTGTGGCGGACGATGAGGATGATGATGATGAGGATCATGAGGGTGCATGATGTTTATTGATGGTTTTTGCTGGCTTTTGATGGTGAATCATGGTTTATCTTGGTTAAATTACGCTGATAAACAATGATATAATAAAGATACATATTCATATGCACGCACATATATATATATATATGATGATGATAAATTATCATAGATGATGACAAATGATCATCCAGCAACAGCTTGTGCCCTGGGCCCTCTACCCCCGTGCCCGTGGGCCCTTCATCCCCAACCAATCGCTTCATCGCTTCATGGCACTCCCAAGTGTCGCTAACATGGACACAGGGATCGACACCACCCGGCGCTGGCCTGGTGTCGTCACCAGTGAAGTTACTAAAGATTAGTCATGTGAAACTGTAGGAAACTAATACACTATGTTTCATTGATCTGTAAAGAATATAGAACGTATATAATATACAATATATATATATACATTAAAAACACATGTTTGATAGATAGTGTGAAATAAATAACATATACTATATCAATTATAACATATAATATATGAAATATAACATATATATATATATATAAGTAAATATGAAATAAAAACAATTAAACATGGATATGACACAATACAGAACATATTGAAAGTTGCATTAAACATATATATATAATATTGTATAAAACAATACAACATATCCACCCATCCATCTATCTATCTGCCTGCCTGCCTGTCTGCCTTTCTATCTATCAATCTATCTATCCATCCATCTACCTACACCCTCTGATTGTTTATTACACTGTGCGAACTGGAAAATCACCATGAAGGGTCATCGAACTAAATGGGCATTGTCAATCGCACACTCTTCAATTCCGGGTAAATCTCATTCACATCCCCAATTTTGAAGTTAAATCCCAATCAATCACCATAAAATCCCAAAAAATAAAAAGAAAAATCCTCATAAAATCACCCCAAAAAAGACAATCAATGCGCCACAACCACCGCTAGAGTCCACAGATCTCCACCTCCGGCGGTTTGGATTTGGAGTCGAACTTCAGTCATAGCCATGTCAGCTTCACCCCCTGGTTCGGGTCGGATCTCACCAGCTTGCTGGTGATATGATGGGATTTTAAGCAGCGAAAATTGGGATTGAACAAATCCAATTTGGGAAAAACACAAAAAACACAACATGGTTTCAATGAATTGTTGTAAGCGGACATCTGCTGAAAGAAACACTGATTCTTACTACCCTCTCCCTCTCGCTATTGTAAATATAGTACTGTAGCTGTAGATAAATATAAAAAATATATATGTATCAAATAAATGTATATATATATATTTATACAGAGAGAGAAAGAGATGATTTTTCTGTAAAATTAATACCCAAATATGATTCAATATGTTGATATCTTCCTGCTCCACCAGGGGAATCTAGGTGTTTAACCCTCGACAAACTGCAGTTTGTTCATGTTCCATAAGAGTTTGGGATCTTAAACAGAATCAAATACAGTGTTAATATAGCGCAGCATATCTCATGAAAACTCACGCAGGCATGCATCTATGTCAGCAGCATCTTTACACATTGACACGTGCTGCTGTCCAGGGATGTCCAGGGCCGGGTTCCGTAGCCAAGATCCCCCACTCTCATCATCACCAGTGGCTATATGACCTCACAACGGCATCCTGATGGTTTCCGGTGGGCACCCAAGATCGCTTCGATTTCTATGGTGCTTCTAATCCACAGACGAGATTCGGGATTGCGTGACAATCTAGGGTTGACAGCAACCAAAATTGTTGGGCACATAATTCAGTGTGATATACATGCAGATCCCCTTCCTCTAATGACTCTAATAGCAAATACCCCCCCGAAACCCGAGTAATCCTGGATTGGCCTTGGATCTATTCATTTTGGGTCCTTTAATTGGCAGGTATTCGATTTTGTATTGGCTTTTTGGATCCAATTTCAGGATGGTTAAACCATGTTAGCCCGAGTATTTTTGATGGTCAAACACCCATTGCCAATATTATATTCCTGTATATTCCTGTATATTCCTGTATATTCCTATATCATATCCTATTTTATCCATGCAAACATGCAATACGATTCAATGTTAGGAGGATGGGATTATCATTGATATCTCACGGGATTACTTATACATATGTGTTGTATCCCAGTATCCCATCATATCCCTATACAATACTAGTATAACTGCACAATACCATTTGATTTTAGGAGGATGGGATTTGTATCAAATATTTGGGTATATTATACCATGATTTACATTTTACACATTGCGAATTATTACAGTTTTATCCCATTAGTCCATTATTCCCAGGATATATTTAGACATACGTCCCATATATCCCATTGCTACCTGATGCGATTAATGGCATACGTTCATGATTGTTCATGGTTATACCGCCCATTTATAATACAATTTCTGCATGGTGGATCCGATTGTGTATTACTACCACTTTCTAGCCCTTCCATAGGCCTTCTGATAGCTACCTCCAATAAATCGGTTCCTGACATGGCCATTGATTGGGCGCCAGGGCACTTTCTTCCGGCGCCAACGCTCCATCCTCCTCCACCAAGTGATCCCGCAAGCGCAGCACCACCAAGCGTTGCAGGATGCGTGGACCTGCCGGTGATTCCATGTGATTCCTGGGGGGATGGTCACCAGGCGGATTTTGCCTCTGCTGTAAATTGGAAAGGGAACATTTTACTAATTCTGGGTGATTTTCTGTTAAATCACTAAAACAGCTGCTGTTGATTAGATCTCTGATGTCTAGATGATTTACTAATTCTGGGTGATTTTCGATAGCGATGTTAGTTTACCAAAGGGTCGCCATGAAAACTGGTGAAACACTCTAACCAGCACGAACGGTTGTTTTGAATGGGATGTTTTTGGAAAATAACGGGATCTTGATATTCTTAATGAGAAATATATACGGATATTTAGTAAACGATCTGTGAACATGGCGAGTCTTAGATTACATACATCCCCTGCGCATTTCTTGGCTGGTCAGTAAGTATGGACCTACCCTTTCTGACAAAACAGTAGTGCATGAGAACAAACAATCAGGTTTCCCCTTCAAATGGGTTGCCTTTGGCATTCAATCAGATAAGCCTCCCATCTCTCCCATCCCACAACATGGGCCTAGCACCGTCTGTTGGGCGCCGCCAACAACGATGCCTGCCTCTAGGCCGGCAGAAGATGTGTATGAGATGATAGTTTTGGTGCTAATTTGTCAACGATAGAACAAACACACACATATGCATATGACAATTGATATCATATCAACACATTATATACATATATATACATATATTATACATATATATATATGTTATATATTATATATATATGTTATATATTATATATATATATATTCAGTATCATCTATAATGTAAGTATCTATAGGTATTTATTTTCTGCATTGCGCCTGAGGAGCGCCAGTCTCAAAGGCGGACGCTCCCAAAGGGGGTGGAGCATTCGTAAACTTCAGGCGACCCCACTTCCTCGGCGCCACGGGAAGATCCACAACTTGACCAAAATTGGGTAACTCGCAATCCACATCAATTTCTATGATTTCCAGTGATTTCTACTGATTTTTGGACGTATATATTGATTTCTTTGTGTGTTTGTACAGTATATGTTTTCTCTTTTTTCTAGATCTATTATGATATGTTTCTACCTATCCCTCTATACACATGCACGCCAGGATACAAACAAAATCTGAGATACACATTGATCTTCACACAATTTCTGCAATGATTCGCCATCAACTGGTGACCGCTGTCAGCTGCCAAGCTGCAAAGTGTGCAGATTCAACCGTGTCACGCTCTGGTGGAGACCATTACCATGACCTATGGCGGCTACAACATACCACATCTTTCACACATTCCCTATACAGCCTTATACACTATTCAACTGATGCCAAGCACCAGGGTCTGTGAGTGTATTATTGCAATTTACTGCTCGCATCAATTTTTTCATTAAATCCAGGCATAAAACAGGAACAAAAAATATCAAAACCAGCCAGCGATCCAAAGGTGGATGTGAAGAGGTGCCTCCATGAACCAAGAGATGTCGACCCCAGCGCGCCACCCCAAAGCGCAAACGGGGCGCTGGCAGATCCTCTGCGGGACCCATCTGCCACCTGGGCCGCGGAGCACGGCATTCTGACAGACCATGGCTTTGGCCATGTTTGGCTACATCATGCTATATGGAGGTGTCCTAAAATGGGGGTACCCAATAATGGATGGTTTGAAATGGGAAATCCTATATCAAAATGAATGATTTGGAGGTACCTCCATTTTAGGAAACCTCCATAGGTACATGTCAGGCACTCTTCTGGCTGAAGAGATGTTATTTTTCTCACAACAACTTCTAAGCGTCTGGTTATATCCGCACATGGCACGCTTTAGGCATTGCCATGATCAGAGGTTCCAAAATTTGGGTGATAATGTTTCCAAGGCCTGTTACAGCCACGGGGACATCTTCAACTCTGGCAATTTGCCTGGCTTCTGAACACATAGATATATCAATAAGTAACTGGACTTGGATAATGAACATTTGTGTATATGCTTATACAGATATAAATATAGATATAGATAGATATAGATAGACAGAAAAATAGACAGACAAACAGATAGATAGATAGATAGATAGACAGATAGATAGGTAGATAGATAGGTAGATAGATCGATAGATCGATAGATCGATAGATAGATAGATAGACCGATAGATCGATAGATCGATAGATCGATCGATCCATCGATCGATCGATAGATAGAAAAGAAAGAAAAAAAAGAAAAGAAAAATTAGATGATAGATAGGTAGATAGATAGATAGATAGAGATAGATAGATAAAGATAGATAGAGATAGATAGAGATAGATAGAGATAGATAGAGATAGATAGAGATAGATAGAGATAGATAGAGATAGATAGAGATAGATAGAGATAGATAGAGATAGAT
>Ga0126342_10018709_pt1 | contig 11843 bp, 12 predicted proteins | sample Cyp1metagenome_FD_92528 | JGI IMG/M metagenome (GOLD analysis project Ga0126342, IMG submission 92528) | Coral microbial communities from Lord Howe Island, Old Settlement Bay, Australia - Cyphastrea 1 metagenome | ecosystem: Host-associated > Invertebrates > Cnidaria > Coral ... | reverse complement strand
GCCCCGCAGCCGACACGACGCCACCCAGAGACACAAGTGAGACTTGCAGCAAAACAGCAGACAACATGGGCGCCCCCCCCAGGCCACTGCCTCAAACCAAAGGCGCCCAGACACCGGTGTCCACCTCCCCCAAAATCTAGCCGGACACGGCTGAACATGAGGTAGCAGGATCAAGCATTTTCCCGCAGGAGAGGTGATGTTGCCAGAAGAAAAACAGCTTAGCGGGACCGGGGGAAGGGGGGGAAAGAAAAGAAACGGATACCTTAGGCATCAAAGGAAAAGTGTGGCCGGGCTTTTCGAGCCAACACTAATAACCGACGAGACACCGCAGGTTCGAGACGGATTTCTGTCAACTGCGCAAGAGCGTCAGTAAGATATACTCTGGCAGTTTTAATGTGATTCCATCTCCCAACAAAGCAGACGTTAGAAAGATTATTGCTAGTTCGAAAGGCATATGTGGCCCCTCCACGACGACAGGAATACCATTGGTATCCTTCACCTAAATGAAGCTCACTCAGAAGATCTTTTAAGCGTGTTCGCATCAGACCAGGAGAGGCCGTACGCAGGTAGTCGCCGGGAGCCAGAGGTGCGACATAGTTAGCCAGGGCTTGGACCAACCAGGGGTCATCAATGACCAGCGATTCATGAGCTCCAACTCTTTGTCCACTTTTAGTCCAAGGTAAACTCCAAACAGCCTTGGTCCTAGCATTGTTCCAAGTGAAGTCACCTTTTGTGGCACCAAAAAGTTCCCCCGTACGCGCAAACCGATCGAAGCCCAAAAGAAGAAGAATGGTGAGGTCAGACCACCCTTTTTGGAAGGCCAGTTGGGCCAAAGCGTACACAACCAGAGGGGTAAAAGGCAAAGCCCGGGCAGGGAGCTCCGTTCTACTCCAACTACCATGCAATCTCCAACTGCCAACAAGAAACCGCTTACACTGAGGGACAAAATGCCCCAGGCCCGAAAGGCAGTCACTAGCAAAAGCTTTGGGATCACCATTATGCCAAAGGGACTCAATGAATTCGCAAACCCTGTCATCGAGGGCAGAAAAAGTCCTAGGATACGTATATCCCAAACACTTAAGAAAAAGTAGAAAACGTGAGACAGCAGTAAAATATCGGTCACGAGTTGCTTTTTGCACCACCAAACTCTGTAAGGTTCCAAGCGCTCTTCTCTCCCTTTTTCTTTCGACTTGCCCTCTTCTGCCCAAGGTCTGGTGCCTAGGCATGAGATCCTTGTCTCTTTTTGGCCCAACGCGATGGGCCATCCGCCGGATTCCACTTGCTTTTGATCCACCCTAGGCAAAGTCGAAAATGGCCTGCCAGGCACACTGCACTGATGCGCCGTAGAGGACCTTGGAGAGCACGAGCTGAACTGCGACCTTTGGTGATGCAACTCACGGCAACTTGGTTGTCGACCAATGTGACCATTCGCTTTGAGTGAAACTTCCCATCTCGTCCCAAGCGGCGGAGCAAGTCCAAAACCGCCACGAGCTCTAGCACATTGATGTGTTGATCCTTTTGCTTCCACTGGTATGACAGCAGGACTTTCCACAGCCAGTGACCAGGATCAATACTTTGGCGGCACAATTCGCCAACGGAGTATGGCATGCCCAAGTCCACGCGGATCTCGCCACCGCGATGAGTCCCAGCACGTGCCAGGAGGTAGGCCAGCATCTCCTCATCGTTGAGCCATTCTTGCGGGTCCACCCATGGCCGCAAGGGCAAAGCGGCAGATGGCAAGACCTGGCTAGCCAGGCTCACCACCCCCGACACCCCCGCGGCCACGCTGGCAAACCGTACTTTCCACGGCTTGTCCTCCTGCTGGGCCTTGTCCTCCATAGCCTTCCATACGTGCCAAATGGCTAGGGTCAAATCCTTGCCTTGACATTGATCCTCTTTGAGCACTAGCCCAGCCAAGAGGCGGGCCACAACAACAGCTGAAAAGCTATTGCCTACCAATTGCCCTTTTGCGTCAACAGAAAGACGCGCCTTGGTGTTGAGGTGATTGGACGCAAACCCAAGCATCCTCAGCTGTTCCTCAGGTGTAGGACGCCTAGGACCATTTGCATCTACCACCAAGTTTCGCGGTTCATATTGATAGGGGGCGAGACGGAATGAGTCACCCCGCCAACGCCTCAAAGCCTTTTCACTAGCTTTGTCCAGGCCCGCAGGTTCTGGAGGAGGCTGTTGACGAGGAATGGGTCTCGTGAACGTGGCGAAAGGTTCCTCTGGTTCTTCCATCTTGTCTCCCCCTGGTGACAAATACCAGGACAGTGGAGGTCTTTCTGTATCTACCGTCACCTTTTTCACCAGATAGTCATGATCCCGAAGAGAGGTGCCCCGTGTCACTGTCAAGTCAGCTCCCTGAAGGATGTCGACACCTTTCACCCAGTACAGGCGAGGCCGTCTGCAACGCCCCACTTGTGCTGCTTCCACATAGTGAGCACTATACCCGATTTTTCGGGTCTGCGTCCGGTAATCCTCATCATCCATGACCACATTCTCATACATTTCCACCAGACGCCATGCTGGGAGACCCACTTTTGTTGAACTTGTCTCCAACCATCCTCGAATCTTCAGCATAGCGTCCAGCAGCAGGCTAGTTGCCCCAGACGCTCCTTGCCGGTTCACATTGAGCTGAGAGTGATTCACGCAAGGCCAACCGCCCCCAAGGATCACCATAGTGGCCTTTGAGAATTTCTCCCTCCATTGAAGCACGTCCTTTTCTGTGATACTCTGCACATCCTTGTACCAGATGCAGTGCCGACAATGTTGCTTGTACACCTTGGCACACTCGGGAGAACTGTCAATCGCGATGACCCCCATTGGTTCGAAGCCCAGCAAGTCCAAAGCCTGCTTCAAACCTCCCATGCCGGCAAAGACTTCAATGACCACAGCTTTTTCGGTAGCGCTTCCCTCTATGCCGTCAACTTCATGTGACAGGCTCTGAAGTCGAGCACTGCCCCATGGGCTAAGGCCGATTGAGGAACAGGCACCACCACCATCCGGACTTGCATCTGTGGCATAGACTTGGCCACTGACTTTCATCTTTATATCTTGCCAATGCAGTGGTAATGCGCATGTAAGCAACAATAGCTCATCTCTTGAGTCCTCACTCAGCTGGCGTGGGATCGTGGCATTGAGGTCAACGTAGAGGTGATCCATCAGGCAGGATAGCGGGCGGCAGTACTGGACCGAGTGCATGTTCTTGGAAACCACAGACTGAAGGTTGGGAGAGTCAGTACGGACCAACTCCCCGCCCATCAGCCCAAGGTTTGCTGAGGCCAGCGCACATCGGAAGCTCAGAGCACTGCCAACCCATCCCAGATCGCCATCCACCTCTGCACCCAAGCTTTTCCATGAGATTTCACCTTCTGCCGCTTTCTTGGGGTCTCTGCCAACACTCAACTCTTCCATCTTTCTTCGTAGCTTCAGCTGGCTGTCCGATGGCTTCCCTTCATAAAGTCCACGATCAGTGCGCCAAACCACTTGCAACTCATCAAAGTTGTCCACATAGAAGGAGTAAAAACTCCTCGGTGTCTCAAGCGGCTTCATAGGGCTGGGTTCTCCCATGCGAATCATCTGGGCCGCTGCTAGCCCTGCCTCCTTTGCCATGTTTTCGAAGCCATCTTGAATGAAGTCAACCACATTGTTCCACCCCATGGGCGCCGACTTGACCCGAGGGAAGCCAGGTTCTGACACTCCATCTTTGAAGCTCTTGCCAGCAGCACGTCTGTTGAGGCTGAAGAAGCTCCTCCACGCATACCCTGGTCGGTATATGTGGAAGCAATGCCTTTGATCCTCCGCGCAACAGAGGATAATCTCATCTTCATGCATCAGAAGGTTGCCCCACAGCGGTGCGTAGCCCATGCGCTCCGACGCCCTTTCAGGCATCCTTCTCTGGAACGAATTCCCCGGTATCATGTTTATGATGAGGCGAAGTGTCCGGAACCAAGACCCATCTTCCTGAAGCACCCAGGCCTTGTGAACACCAAATGCCCCATTTCGCACCGGCTCACCCTTGTAAACGAGTGTCTCTGCTTCAACCTCTCTCTCGAGCATACCTGAGTCTACCAAGCGTTCCACAATTTTGTCCCACTCTTCTTGGGAGGTAACTTGTACCTTGGCCGAAGTCCTGGGTGCCACCAGCTCTTCATCAGGAATCCGCAACAAGCCGGGGTCGTCCACATAGGGCTTGACCTGTGCACTCACGACCTCCGCCAGGGGTATTCTTGCAGCTTCACCTTGACGTGGAGTAGTAGGTAGAATCGCCGCCAGTGTCAAAGGAAAGGACTTTCCTAGGCTAGGCCCCGTGTACATGTCACCGAGTGACTCAGCAAGGCGTTCCCAAGACTCAGCCATCACTGCATCCTCTTGATCATTCTCCAGCCACTTAAGGCTAATCCTTCGGATTCTTTCGAGAGACATCTCCTGTGCTTTTGTCGGCTTCTTCGCATGCAGCATTCCTTCTGTCAACATTCGGTTGCCCACACCTTGACAGTACAAATAGTTCATCACCAAGATTTGCAGCCATTGCCAAGTTTTCTGACCGAGCCTCTTGGCCTGCGACTTCATCGCCTCCCAGGCATCCAGTCCCAACTCCTCCGTACCACGCAGCTTGGCCCTCACCGCTTCTTCTATGGCTTTTTCATCATCTGAAAATTCAGGAAGTGGAAGAGGCAGGAGCTCAGCTGTGTTACGCTGAAAATTCTCCAGAGCACAGCATGGGAGTGATCTGGCAAGATTTCCCACTCCTCCGGGGCGATCTAAGATCAGCTGCTTCAAAATCACCCCAGTGAGACTCAGCGACAGCTTCTCCCCTGCCCCTCGACGTAGCATTTGACACCAGGCTGCATGAGAGAAGCAGGGCCCTGGGGTCAACCGGAACTCATCCACTAGCCACCTGGCTTCTTGGACGTCTTTGGAGTCAACGTACAACACCTGACCAGCAAGTGACTTTCGTACCTTCTCTTTGTCCAGCTGACTAACAAAGTCTCGGTGGTAGATGGTCATGCCATGATTTTTGTGCGGTGGTCCAACATACACACCTTGATCCTTCCTCCATTCCATGTCAGCAGCCCGGATCTCAATCCCCTTGTAGGTCTCCAGAAGCCGGCCTTCCCCAGATCGAGGATCAACCCCAACCTGAAGGTTGCCGGCCCCCAGAACACCCGAGAGATGCTCACTTCCATTCGGGCTTGCCTCTTCAAACAGAAATTGGCATGCTTTCGTCAGCCGGCCTTTGATCTCCTCTGGTGGGTCACCAGCCACATCCGCAAGAATTTCGAAAAAGGTAAACTGCACCTTCCTCCAGTTGGGACTTGCCCCAAGAGACCGCTCCACCTCGGTGAAAAGTGCGATCACTTCGTCATCTCCCAGCAGGGCACGAACCTTCTCCCGTGTGCTGGCAAGAATGTGGTCCCCACTCAAGGCCGTCTCCATGGCCTCATAGCTCAGCCCTTGTGGGATGGTTCGTGACGGCATCACCAACGGAGCTTTCCCTTCTTGCCTTTGCCTTTTCCTTTCCGTCCTCTGCCGGCTCCCCCGCTGTTCGTGGGAGGAGTCTCGTCTTTTCCTTCTCCGTCCTTCTTTTCTCCTGCGCCGCCTTGAGCGACTGGTGGGTGCCATGGCGTCCTCCTCCGGGGGTACTGGTCGTGCAGGAGACGCAGCTCGCTCTTCTGCTCCTGCTGCGCCGCCTTGAGCTCCTGTCTGAACCATGCTCGTTGCTCGTCCTCGGGCATCACCAATTCCAGGAGGTTGGCCTGGCTCCAATTCCCTTGACTCACGAACAGCTCTATCGACTTCATTCTTTGCAGAGCCACGTCTAGTGCTCGCAACGGGTCGTTCGACGCTACCATGTCGACCATCGTCGCAAGAGTCCTCAACTCCCGCAGGTTGCGCAGGCCTAGGCTCCCCTCCGGGTTTCTGGCCAGATTTGGCTCAGATACGCCCGCGCCACTGCCGGAAGTTCCACCTCTTCTGCAGCCGCTCCCCTGCCTGTCGCTCTCTCCAACAGCTCCTTGAAACGCTGGAGAGTGAGGTTTGCGAGGGCCCCCGGTCGCTCCTGATGGAGCCGGTGCAACCGGTCCACTCCTTGTGGCAGGGCGGCTAATTGAAAAAGCGACTCCTCTGAAGAGTCAGTGCTGGGAGTGGACACTTCTGAAGTCTCATCGTCCACATTCTTCTCCTTGTCTCTTCGTCTCTTTCGACGCTCCTTGCGGTCTCCACTCCTTTTGTCTCTCCTCTTCCTCTTCTTGCTTTTGTCAGAGGGACCCTTCATCTTAAGGGCCGAGCCGGTAGCCAAAGGGGCATTGCGTTGGCTAATCACTGCCCGGAGTCCCTCCTCCTTGTCATCGCCCTCCTTCCGAGGACACTTCTTTTTCGGCTTTTCTTCTTCTGCACCTCTCTCTCGACTGCTTTCTTTTACTCTTTCACCCAAGGCCCGTGCTAGCCCTGTGATACCTTCTTCACCTTCTTTGACCTCCTCAGGAGGAGCCCCAGCACCAGGTGTGCCCGCCCCGGACAGGCCGGGACGAGCAGCCCCGGTACCAGGGCCCTCTGTCTTGGCTTCAAACACTTTCAAAGCTTCAGTCTTTTTCTCTGCCGTCATCCACGACAGCTTCAAGAAACCATCCTCTGGGATGACGCGGAAAACGTCTATGTGGATCGGCTCCCTGTAGAGGGTCTTCACAGCACATTGCTGCGATTGCCGGGCACAAAAGTGGAACGGTAAGATCTTCATCTTGTAGGTATTCTCAACCCACCATTCATAATATCCGTCTTCGATGGCCAAAAATTGGCCCCTCCAAGTCTGCCCCTCTTCGGTGTCCTTATCCTCTATGGCGCGGGCCGTGAGTTGAATGACCCCACGCCCTTGTTGTTGACCTCCGTCATCGTAGAGGCTGACTTCTACCACGGCACCGGCTTCAAGCCCTAACCAGTGGTCCTCTTTTGCCTTCCGTCCTGTTCGGCGCCAAGGTTCCGGCTGAGTCATCAGAGGGTCCCCCCTCCCACCCTGATACGGATCAGGACAGGATTTGGGTCCCCCGAATCCCCAACCTTCCTCTCAGCCGCCCTTTCCTTATCCTATGTCCCTGTTGAGACAAATGCTGCAAGATTGGCATGAATTTCCTTCACACTATCACAACGGGGGGCCATAAGCTTGGTGGTTGGAATCGTTTTTAAACGGTTTTCCTACTTGAACCCTTTCTCAATTGCTTTCCCGGAAAGTTCTGGAGTTAAAAAAACAAGAATGCTCAAATGGTTAGTTTCCTTACTAAACCCTTCCAAAAAAATGATCGCGCAAAGGGGGTAGTCCTGAAGACCCTTAACATCTAAATAATAATGGATGTTTGCACCCCCCTAAATAAAGTATTTGGATTTCAGGGGTCTAATTTTTTGTTGGATTCGTTTCTCAATTCCTCTCCTATTTGAACCATTCGTTTTCAATTAGGCAATTCATTTGGGAATAAAAAAAGGAAAGAAAGTCCACTTATGTATTCGTCTTCAACTAGGCAATTTGTTCGGCGCCACATAGGTCTGGAAAAATTCCAGGGACCCCCGGCTAATGTTTGGCTTAAACTTTATTTTGATGCTCTTAATGTTTGGGTGGTATTAATAGCACGTCAACATTAGCTAACTATGGGGCTTCACCTAGTAGAAATGGACATCTTGTGTCATGAAAAGTGGAGAAGAATTATCGTCGCCATTATCTTTATATACCATACTTCACCATGATTCACCTTCAAAAGATTGGGGGCTTGCCTAAAAAAACCCAGGAGCTGACCAGCAGAAATCGGAGATTCAGTGGCAAGGTTGTTGGTTCGGCATGAAAGTTGCTATGGACAGCAACTTGTCCACGATCTGTCCGGTCAATGCGGCTCCCGAGGGCTCCCGCTGTGGTGCACAACGGGGCAGGGCTCTCAATGTCATGCCGCTAGTGTCTGTATTTGGCTTTAGCTTGGCACGTCGATGCTGCCTCTTGCCGCAACGCTTGGAGTCCGCGAGAATTGCTTGCAGCATCCTTTCCTCCACTTAGAGCGAAGTTGCGCGCCGCTCGAACATCGTAGTTCCAAGTTGCTCCACATGTTCACTGAAAATCCCATGATTTCGATCCTCGGACTATCAAATTTGGGAGCAAAACCCATGATAAATTCCACCTTGCATTAGTCAATCCAGTGAACATTTTTTTCATTGTCGCCAAAATATGGTTGTTTCATCACTACCCTTTTAAGGGGGGGACGTGCTCAAATTGCAAGACACAATTTAGACGTTTTTGAGGGAAGGGGGCCTGGTAAATGTCAGCAAGCATTTATTTTTCTAACTGCGTTTTATTTGCAAGATTTCATTTTAGTAGGTCCCCTCACTCTTTACAGGATTTCAATTATTTTCTCAAAAAAAAAGCAGGGGGACGTTCAAAATGTCCGATTGAAAAAAATGCAAGAAAATGAAAAACACATGTAGAATTGTAGTGTGATGGTCTGCAAATAGCTGCAGAATTGCAAAAAAACAAAAAATGCAAACTGAAAGTTTGTAGGACCCCGATTGCCTGGTATTTCCCATACGTTCTACACTTTTTCTGAACCTTTATTTTCGTTTCCACATGTACCATAGAGGTATAGAAGGTATATTATTCCTTGCAAATTACTGGAAAACCCTTGAACTTCAAATAAATGCAAAATTAGATGTTGAATGTCTTCAAATTTACCGCCTATGTATGGAAAAAAGCAAAAAATACAAATAAAGATCTCAAATGGACCTCAAAAGGGCCTCAAATGAACCTTTATGGGGTCCCCATGATAAAGCCCCCTCTATGTACCTACATGATCGAACTTAAACATTTTGCCACGGTTCCTATCTAGCCCCCTTATGACCCTCCAACCATTATACAAGAACAATCTACACATGTGTCATGTTGATTCTGAAAGGAACTGTAGAACCTGAGGTGTAGGATGGTTACATTTTTCTATCTTAGTTTTACCTTCTTTTTTGAGCAATTTCTGCAAGGAACTATGGACCTTATGTATAGGATGGTGTTTTTTAAAATCTTATAATCTTATATTGACCTCCTTTTTTAAGCACCTTCTGAAAGGAATTAAAGGCCTCAGGTGTAGTATGGTTGCATGTGTCTATCTCATTTTTACCTTTCTTTTAAGCAATTTCTGCAAGGAATTAAGGACCTCAGGTGTAGGATGGTTACATGATTCTATCTTATCTCCACCTTCTTTTTTGAACACTTTCTGCAAGGAATTCAGGACCTCAAGTGTAGGATGGTCACTGTACATTTGTTTATCTCATCTCTACCTTCTTTCTTAAGCACTTTCTGCCAGGAATTATAGGCCTCAGGTGTAGGATGGTTACATCTTTCTATCTTAGTTTTACCTTCTTTTTCGAACACTTTCTGCAAGGAACTATGGACCTCAGACATAAGTTGATTACATCCCCACAAAGACGCCCCACAAACAGTTTAGAAACTGCTTGCGGACATTTAACAATTTCTACCTTCCCCCCCACCCCCTATCCGTAGAGTACAGAAGGGGGGGGGCTCGCAGGGGGGTACGGGGTGACGTATCTCTTACGGACTTTCAACCCCCTCCCTAAATGTAAATCTTCCGGGGCACGGTTTTTGACGTAGGAGGGGTCTAACATACATATAGCCTTCCCCATCGGGAAAAAATACGAGGGGTCAAAATTGTTGCTTACATTTTTTGAACGTCCCCCATGCTTACACCCGAAAAGGGTGGTGATGTTGTTTCGATCCCCTTTCAACATACCAGTAGTACCGCACAAGGCGGTGGCGGAAGTTTCAAAAAAAGGCAACCTATAGGAGAGGTTGGTTGTTGTGAATCACGGATGGCGCAGAGCGAATCCACTGGTGGACCGACAGGTGGTTGGACTTGTGTTTTTGGAATGGTTGCTATGGTTGCAGTGGTCACCTTACCACAACTCCTGGATGTAGTGTGGTGTAGTGCAGTTACAGTTGTGGCTGTAGTTGTAATGAAGTGGAGCTGTGGCTGTGATGTGGTGTAATTCATTTATTGGCAAGCGCAGTTGCGGTTGTAGTCATGGTGTGGTGTAATTAGTGTAGTGTAGTGCAGTGTAGTGTTGTGTATTGTTGTGTAGCGTAGCATAGTGTAGTATAGTGTAGTGTAATTAGTCTAGTTGAAGGTAGTGTGGTTGTAGTTGTAGTGTAGTGCAGTGTAATTAGTGTAGTGTAGTGTCGTGTCTTGTCGTGTAGTGTAATGTAGTATGTGAAGTGTAGCGTAGTGTAGTGTGATGTAGTGGTAGTTGTAGTTGTAGTTGTGGTTGCAGTTGCAGCTGCAACTGTAGTTGTATAGGGTAAGTGTTTTTACGCACCACACCCTAGCTCATCCACTGAACTGCAGGGGTGGGGTAGTGGCACGCCTGTCCACCTAGTGTTGCACCCGGGTATAGAAACCGGGTCTGACGCATGAGGGATGCGTCTTATCCACGAGACCATACCGGCCCTCGTAGTTGTAGAGTTGTAGTGTAATGCAATGTAATCAGTGTAGTGTAGTGTTGTGTACTGTAGTGTGGTTGTAGTTGTAGTTGCATTTGTAGTGTGCTGCAGTGCTGCATATAATTAGCGTAGTGTAGTGTAGTGTAGTTGTAATTGTAGTTGTAGTTGTGCTGGTAGTGGTGGTAGTGGTGGTAGTGGTGGTAGTAGTAGTAGTAGTAGTAGTACTAGTAATAGTAGTAGTAGTAGTAGTAGTCGTAGTAGTCGTAGTAGTCGTAGTAGTCGTAGTAGTCGTAGTAGTCGTAGTAGTCGTAGTAGTAGTAGTAGTACTTTGCATCCTCGGGGAACTTATGGAGTTATATAGAAGTTAAAAGGTAAGTTATCATAGGATAACTTATGTTTTAAGTTGTTAACTTCGATATAACTTCCTCAAAAAAATGGAACTTAGCAAATAGTTATCTAGTTATAAGTTAGTTAGGGTTTATATAACATGACCCTCGTTAGAAGTTATTTGGAAGTTAAGTTAGTTATGTTTTTCGTGTTTTTTTGCATGTTGTGTTTTCCGGTGGAAAAATTGATGTTGAATTGACATGTTTTCATGGTTTGGCTCACTGGCATGATATCGCCCGTTTTGGTTAGTTTTGTAACTGCAATGGAGAAACAGTTGCAGGCGACGCAGAGGTTTCTGAAAGATCTTGCCTCTTTGCCCACGTTTGCGGACGTGAAGGCGAGGCAGCTGAAGCACCTGAGAGGTGTCATAGAGAAAGCAGCCTCGCAAAGCACTGCTGCGGTGGCTGATCTAGTTGCAAGTCTGGATCCGACAATATGGAATCCAGAAGAACTAGAGACTTTGAAGCATGCCTTGGCCGATAAGGCGTCCGACGGAAAAGAGAGGCGCAAAATGCAAGACTTCACTGCATTTCCGCGTTATCTTCCAGAGCATGTCTGGAATCGTTTGTTGACAAGCAGCAACCAGAAGGATCGGTTGGAGTCCTTGGTAAAATTTTGCATTTCCTTAGGAATGCGATGCCCAAGTGAGCCAACGATCGGTGGTTTAGTTTGGCTGTCAACATGTGCGTTGAGAACGCAGGAGATCAGTGAAAGCGAGAAGGTGCTTGCATTGAAAGAATCGAAGCCAAACATTCGACGTTGGTTGGCCAATTTGGCTTCTCCGGCAGTGTATCTGCAGGTATTGCCGACGAATGTGGCCGATTGCCCGGCCGAGCTCATGCAGGTGGCATTTCTAGCTGCTGTATAGCGGTTGCTCTGGTTGCCCCTTGTCTGGGGTGCCGGGTTGATACTACTCAGTGAGCAGTCAGACTGATTAAGTTGGTTTGCATTCAATGGGCAGAGGTACAATTGCATT